>Ga0123342_1000267_pt1 | contig 76425 bp, 46 predicted proteins | sample Turbeawhitnodule_FD_89960 | JGI IMG/M metagenome (GOLD analysis project Ga0123342, IMG submission 89960) | Root nodule microbial communities of legume samples collected from Mexico - Turtle bean Mexico white nodule | ecosystem: Host-associated > Plants > Roots > Nodule | place: Mexico: Nepantla... | reverse complement strand
TTTTTAAAGTCAAAGGGATATATATATATATATATATATATATATATATATATATATATATATATATATATATATATATATATATATATATATATATATTCTCTATCTATACATATTTCAAAAATTTTTTTTTTTTTATTTTTTTTAAAAAAAAAATCAAAAAAAAAAAACCAAAAATTATTTTTTTTTTAAAAAAAAAAAAATTATAAAAAATTATAATTTATATATAAAAATATTTTTTATATATATATATATATATATATATATATATATATATATATATATATATATATATATATATATATATATATATATATATATCCCTTTGACTTTAAAAACTTTAAGAAGGGATCTTGGTCATTTGCACACGGACGCTGAAGCTTGCATGCTTTGGTCCTTTTACGACATTCCGATGGAAGTCAATTTGGTTTACCCAAGAGCAAAAATATTATATATTTTATAAAGACTTGGGAAACCTTTTTTTGTCGCTGTACTTGCATCTAATTAAAATTTAAGAGTTTGTGCTCAACTTTTACTTTTGAATTGTTTACAGTGCAAGGTTTAGAATGATTCGAAGTTCTGAAGTACGTCACAGATTTAAAAAACATTTTGCATTGATCTACGTACACAAAACCATTGTCGTCTTCTACCACAAGAAAATGGTTTGAGCATAACAGTGTATATATAGTATGCAATGTTTGGTAGGAGAAGTAACATTCAGGAGCATTAGCTACAAATAATATGTTTGGACTTTCCCAGGGAGAATATTAAATGTTGAATATCTAAATAAGTGTTTATTAATCGACAACATCATCGTTTTCAAGGTGATAACAACTATAGTTTGAAGTAAAACGGAAAAGTCTTTTTAACGAAATTTGAGTTGAGAATTTCGTTTTTAATTTTGAAGTATCTGAATCTCTATTTAGTGTAAATTTTTTATATGTTTGTTTTCCTTTTCTGTAAATATTTATATGCACTTCAATGTCTGTTTTTTTGTTAGTATTAATAAATGTGTATATGAAAAAAAATAAAGGCAATTTTCTTCATTGTCAAAAAATTATTGTTTAAATAAAAAAATACTTACAAATAATCTTCCTAAGTGATCTGAATAAATGAAACTTACAAATAATATACAATAGAAAATCATAAAAATCAAATAGTAATATACAATAGCTTTTACATATAATCTCAAAAACTCTCAAATTATACAGTGCAGAATTTTTTTATGAAAAAATAACTTTTAGATGGTATAATCTAATTGCTGATTAAAATAATGGTATAATCTAAAAGTTTTTTTTTCTCATAAAAAAGTGACTTTTGAAATATACAATTCAAAAATGAAAAATAGTTTTTAATATTATTCGTTAATATTTTTATCTAAATTACATAATTTAAGAGTGAAAATAGCTTCTGAATTACTCAAAAATTAAAAAATAAAATAAAAATAAAAACTTCCAAAACAATCCAAATCCATAAGTTTTTTTTTTGGATTTGTGAATTTTTTCATAACTAGAAGGACAAAATAGAAATTTTAATATTTATAAAGGAACAAATTGAAATTATAGGTGCAAAAAGAAATCCCAGCTTTCTTGCTTATTCAGTTTTACCGGTACAGCCTTTTTTATTATGGTAGTTTGCATAAAAATAATTTGTAAAATGAACATGAAATGGATTTAATAATTAAATATAGAGAAACAAAATTCTAAATAGAATTTGATCAGGGTAATACTCACCCTACTATAATGGTAAAAACTAAAACACTAATTTTAGTAACAAAAAACATGGATGAATTTAAAGAGCAGACAAGTGAAGGTTTTAATAAACATGTAACAGTTTATAGCTAGCAATAGGAAGGTATATAAGCATGCTGATAAGAATCCAACTACTTGCTGTGTATACCCAAACACACCATTAGTAGTACGAAAGTGAAAACAGATACTGCGATCACTTCAGTAATCTTACAGCTATAGAAAGCATTAATAACGGACAATTCGTAATATGTGAGTGCTTTTTCCTTTTTAATGGAGGGCTATCATTTTCATGGCGCTTGTGAAATTTCTTTCTGCAACTCCTTAATTTTGTCTGCACCCCATAATTATTGAGTCCAAAAACACTCCATAATTATTGAATACTTAACACTTGTATATATGCATTCTGATTTTATAATTAAGTCACTTTCTGAATTCAGAAATAATTTCTTAGAAAAAGTTATAATAGCTTTCAAATTCTAAAATTTTGAAGTTGAATTCTGAATTATAAAATTTGATTAGAATTTTTTTAATTTCAAATGTAGAATTCGAAAAGGCAGATGTATGTTATACAGAAAATTTTACAATTCAAAATATAAATTTAACTTTTAAAATTTTATAATTCAAAAATTATTTTTTAAATTTAAAATAACTCTTAAATTATAGGACTCAAAAGCTAATTTTTATAAGTATTAACATGACTTCCGAATTCTAGAATGTAAAATACAAATTTACCTTTCAATCTATATTAAACATCTATTCCACATTTCTTGGACTATTTTCTGTCAAATTCATATTAATTTTGTTCTCTTTATCTTTGTAGCTTACTGTCTCTATTGGTTCATATTGTAAAACATTTTACCTGGTTCATGCCATCAAAGATGGTTTTTTCCACAAGTTCTCCCACTAAAGAGTTCACGACTGCTCTCATTCAACGAAAAAACTTAGGGGAGTGCAGGGACTTGGGAATATTTTTTTATTACATTGATGATAAAATAGATTTTTCATCTAAAGTATGGAAGTGCATGAAGAGATGACAGAGGAAGAAATGATAGAGGTGCAGGAATACAACTACAGTAATACTTCACAGGAAATACCCTACATATCTAGCTATCGAAATTAAATTCTCTTTTTCACTGGAGGGAAATACATTACACAGTACAGTACAAGCTAAACCCTGGTACGGTCACTACAAAGAACACGACCAATATCACACACGAAGATATTGTATGAGAAAAATAAGAGGATACACAAAAAGAATATGCTAAGCCACACTGGGAAGTGACAGACACTATCAAAGCCGTCGGATCAAAATCCTGAGAACAGTCTCACTTATGCCCCCGGAAATACATGTATATTTTCTGCACACAAACGAAAAGGAAACAACCATGTTATACACACTTCATGGGCAAGTCAATGAAGCTGAAGTAAAAATATGCAGAAAAAGAAGTTACTACTGTCTTTAGCTAATTGTTGGCATAGTCCCTAGTTATAGCCAGAGATCGCAGTTAAAAGAAATAAAAATTGTAACCCCCCCAATGTTTCAAAACCAGACTAGATGAACAAACAGAGGTTAACCATTTTATATTCCAGTTTGGTTTTAAGTATATCCCCAAATCTCGTTATTTTCCCCTCATTAGGAGTTCTTAAATTCTCCTTTTAGAACACCATGATAATCAAACTACACATTTATACTCCCTCAATCCATCCTTTTGATAGCTCTTGTAAGACATAGTTCAATCGAGTACAAAATATGAATTCATCTTAGAACATGGAGATCAAAATTTTGAACCAGTGAATAGAACTAAAATCATAACTAATACTCTTTTCACCAACAGCCCCCATACCCACCACCCAAAGTCACACTGAACAAGGCCACACACACCCCAACCAAACTAAACAAGGCCATTCCAGTCATCTATCATTTATTTAGCAATAACAAAAGTAAATGCCCACGCTACTTTTTATAAATTAATGAAATTATTTAAACACATTTTATATCTGCATAATATAACATTTTCAAAGCATATCTATATTTTATTATTGAATAAATAACTTTAGTTATAATAGGATAGTTCAATTGATATAATTAATATCTCTAAAAAAGTTGAAGAAAAATGAATAAACAATTAATTTATATACTTTCACTAAAAAAATTAATTACAAACTATTTCTTCACTAAAATAAAAAAAATTTAATTGCCTAGTAACCTTTCATTCATTTTTACCTTGTAAGAGATTTGAGCTTTATAGGAAAATATAATTGTTGTTTACATACTGAGATAAATATTTCAAGACAATATTTCTCCCTATTTGATGGAGAGTCTATAGACACAACACAGCCATGAGACTAACCAATAATAATGGTTCTCTGTGATGATTGATTTCTTGACATTCAAAGTAAGTTATATATAAAGTTATAGTTCACTTCCACTACAATCAGTCACTCTTGGATAGATAATATAACAATAATGACGATAAAAACATTTTATTAAAAATGATTATATATTCAAATATATATATTTTATTTTAAAAATTAATATCTACATTTTTAGGAGAAAATATTTATACATAAACTAATCAAATTAAGTGAACATAATTTCTTTAAGTAATTGATTAAGAATATTTAGATTGTATCACCAATATTCTTCAATACTTGATATCTCCTACAAATATAATAACTGACATTGATTCTTGAGTTAAGAACCATCAGAAATCAGCAACTCACTATTGATATTGATAAGTATTACATACAATTTACAAATAAATAATATATAAAAAATATGTATTTGCTAACATAAATCATGTATGTGTTTTTTTCCTGATATATTAGTCCCTTTTCAGTAAAACAGCACTTTTATTATCATCATTCTTAATATCCTTCGACCTCAACTTTCTTGTATACATTGAGAAAATTCAAGTAAAGTTTGATTAAAATGCAAGATGAGTATACAACATTGATTTTGAAAGTGACATCACCTTTACTATTGATTAAATTTCACATTCAAACGTCTGTTTTAAATTAAAAATGGAGAGCAAATTACTAACGTAATTTTACTTACTATTTCAACATCATTAATTTTATAAAAATAAATAAATTTTATCAATGCAACCTCTGAATTATAATTATTTATCAATTTATAAAAATTGAAGAATAAAATAGTAATCAAATAGTCCACAATTTAATATATTTAAAAATACAATTTAATAATTTAAAAAATATGTGTATGTGTGTGTATATATATATATATATTGCATCAATTTTGTTTTGAGTGAAGTATTACATAGTATAGGATTAATACAAGTTTTAGTCTACATGTGAAGAAACTTTCAATCTAATAATAAGTTTAAGTTTAAGAGAACATGATTTAGTTGCAAGTTATTTAAGACTACTAAATTTTGATTAATTCTTAGCTTGAAAAATACGAGAGCATGAAACATGTATTATAATATAAAGGAATATATTTTAAATTATATAATATTAAATTTAAAATGCATGTAAAAATCAACGTGCCACGGTACTAGTTCATCATCTAAAGCAACCAACCCCCCTCCTCTCCAAAAAAATAGTCCGAAGATTTTGATTTCCATTATCTAGCCCATTTCTTAAGAATAGAAAAAAAGAAAAAGAATTCAAATCAGTGAAGATGTCCCTAACCTGAAGTACCCATAAGCTTAGAAGAGCCTCCAAGCAAAACAGACCGAATCCAATCAAATAGAAAATCTGCAAGATTACAAAACAAACATTGATTGCATCAAACAAGCACAGAGAAAAAGGATAAGAAACTTGATTTTTCCTACATTGTAGACCAGACATTCAAAATATCAAAGGGATAGGATTTTTCATTTTTCCGGCTACTTCAACAAGTTGATAAATGCGACCAAATGTTTTTCCACCTGCCCTTTGATAGTTCACGGCATCTAAACTGTTGTGTGAAAACATAATACAACAGCAAGCGCAGATTTTACCAAGTCTTACTGAAGCTGAGCAGCACTCAATCTATTTCAGTAAATATCCAATTCCCGCAAATTTTACATCCTGGTCCTCATTACTTCAATATTCTCCGACTCCACGTGACACTTAGTGCCATTAAATTGTACACGAGATCATAATTCTAAGGGAAGAAGGCGTATTCAACTTGAGAAGTTTAATAGCCTTCATGTATATTTACTTAATATTACGCATATGTAAATGCCTAATATTAAAATTTGGTAAGCAAATATTCCTTTCGGTAAAAGAAATGAGCAATGCATGAATAGAGATGTTTCTAATCATTATGCAAAATATAATTTGAACAAAACACTTACCATATATATCAATTGCAACCTTAGAAAATAAAATGCTCATGGCTCATTAATATTAAGTTATGATATTCTAAAACATAGCTAACAATTTCACCCACCAAGAAAAATAGTTGCCAAAATGTGTACATAAAATACAACTTACCCCAACCAATACATGGTCTGAGAAGACATCAATTGCAGCAAGGATGCCCCTGCAATTTTAAATGAATTAATTCAAATGTACCTAAAAAGAAATATATTCGTGTATAATTTTAATACAATTACTAAAACATACGACTAAGGAAAAGGGTGACAGAAGAAAACTTTTTGATAAATTTATGAAGAATTTGATCCTTTTTAGAGCCCAGCAGTTTTTTCTTCCCCACTTCAATTTGAATGATATTACAAAATCCCAATAAACATATAAAAACACTATGATGTTCCATTGCTTGCCTACATAATGGAAAAAGTGGTCCAAACCTCCATAGAACTTACAAGATCCTATTACACTCATGAGCCGTATAAGGGCATTTCTTCCAAATAAGCTGAAAAAAAACTTTTGATTTCAAAACATCCAATTTTAGCAAACTTCCTCCATCATACAAAGAAAGAGTCTATGACTAGTACAAACCAGTGAAGTCTTGGAACACAAGTTTTTAAAATTTCCCTCCTTGGCATGTGACTTGGCTTTTAAACCATACTTTATTCAAAAAGTACACACACCCAATAGCAACCAGATAAAAGAAAAAAAAAACTTCATGAATTCAAGTGAACTGCGTAATACAATTTGTAGGACTTACGTCAATGATTTTCCATGAAAAACAACTGGAGGCGCGATTGCAGCAAATATGCAAAATGCAATATGAAGCTGCATCAAGCCAAAATAATAAAAGAATTAATAAGACACAAAATCGGTAGTGTGAAGCAAGTATAGTGTAATATAGATTAACATACCAAGTAAAGCATGAAAAACCAACCAAACTTCAGTGCACTATCCGTCCTGCATATCAGAGATAATCATGATCAAGAACCATTGCACACAATCAACAGCTCATTCTAGTCAGATTATTTGAGAGAAATAATCCCTTTTTTAATACCAGCGGCATCCAGAGACAGATTTTAAAAACAAAGCAATTATATCCCGGGAAATCAATTTTTCACAAAAACACACTAAATTATGATGTCTCTCTTTGCCTTTAACAACAACTGTACTACACCTAAACCGTTTAGTGCTTAGGTGGTGCTAATATGCTTGTCAAGATAAGGACTAAGAAGGAACAACACAGCTTACCTCATAGCACGATAGAGAGGTCTGTACCAAAGAACATACGAAAGGGGAACACCAAGTAGAGCATATATCACCGCAAGGAAAAAAATTTTAACACCTGTACATTGTAAGCTTCGCATTAAGGTCCAAATCACATCAATAAACTAGATAGTTATAACCATTCCAAGTTTAGAAGAATGAGCTTACCGCCGCCTCTGATCCAACAGACAGTTACAGCTACTACATTAAAAACTAGGCAGAGAACAATTCCTGCCAAGATACCACATAATAAATGGAAGAAAAATAATTAGATACATATAAGTATAAAGGAGTGGAGGAGGGGAGGACGTGGAAAAAAAATAAGGAATCATACAGGGGATGTTTGTGTTAATTGTGTCTATATGAAGTTAAAAGTGTCTATAAACAAGGAATGAATTTAAAAAATTATTAATGAAGCTCTGGATGATCGCAATACAAAAGACTGACCTAGCACCTCTATTTCTACTAAGTATATGTTTGGACTGATGGAAAGTAATAGAATGCAGAGGAATAAAATGAAAAATCATGGAGTTCATGGCCTCCAATGGCTATTTTTTTCCCTCTAATTTGGGGGATGTGGTAAAGAACTAATTTATTTTTCTTAACCATCCCATTCACTTCCCACATTATGCAATGAAAATTTTCCTCCCATCATTTACAAAATATCCAATTCACAGTAAAGTATTTTTCAATGTAGTCAAAATCATGATTCAGATTGAAGAATTACATGATTACACAATTTCATAGCACCCTGTAAATCCTGGTTACAGGAAGAATTCAAAATTTGTAGATGGCTTCAATCAACACATAAAATTGCAAATATGTAGGAATGGACAGCCTATTACAAGTTGGGTTTCACAGGTCGGATTCTCGACTTATTAGGGAAATTAGAGAAAAACAGATCGTGTTCCCAGAGTATAATCTCGAGTTTAAATAAGTTGGTAATTTTCTTTCACTCTATACTATCTGTCATTAGATAATCTAAGTATAGCCCAAAGTTGATTACGAGAAAAACACTTATATTTGACAGAACTACAAGGAGTTACTAAATACTAAATAAAAGAAGACACATTAGAGTAAGTTATATTTCCCAGTAATATGCATGTAATCCACCACTCTTGTAATGAATAAATAGATAATATGTAAGCAATCATACCTAACCAACTTGCAAAGGCCAAATATTGCAGCCTCTGAGCATGAACCGGTATCTCATTGGCAATATCATGGTGAATGATTGGGAAAAATGGAGGCCAATTCTTATCATCAAGAGGAACACCAGCTGATAAACATATTTTTGAAACAAGAAAACTATGTTATTGACTCAGCATAAATATAGACAATTGAAGGGCCAATATGGTGGGGTTTTGTCATTCACCTCTAGAAACAGCCTCTTCTCTTTTTTTTATTTCCTACAGATGCATTTTCAGAGGGTCACAAAATGAACAAAAAGTAAACTTGAAATTAACAGTGGCAGGAGCAAGACTTGTACATTCAATCAGTTAAGAGAATATAGGTATACCACTAATATCAACAAAAATAATGCTTAATTGTAAAATCTACCTTCTCTCTCCGTTTTAAATCTGCTTCCCAAGCTGCTAGCTCTTGACCTTTTTTCTTCGAGTCCTATAAAATATCATGGAGAATAAAATCAGCCCATCCAAAAAGAATCTTACAGTATTAAGAGAAAGTCTCTGAATTAGCAATGCCATTTACATTTGTAGTATCCAAAGGAATATCAACTGTAGCATCATGTCTTTGACCATAGCCCAGTGGTTCAGATGCTACTGGTGGACTCCGTGCACCATTCTGTAAGAACCAATAGCATGAAAAAGAACCCGCACCGTGAATTAAATCAAACAATAAAGCAGCAAATGTCAAGTCTTTCAAAACTAGAAAACTGCACAAGAGATGACAATTATAATGTCAACGTTATTTCACAAACGTGTTCTAAAATTAGACTTTAAAGTTAGCACGTCAGAATTTACAAGGTCTTCAACTAGTTAAAAATCTCGTGTACACACACATGCAGCTAAATTAACTCTGAACTCATGCCCACATCAAGCCATCGGTTACATTCTGTTGTAAACGATAAACATTACATTAAGGCAATGTAGCAAGTGAAAGCAAACTAACATATAGCACCCTGCTAACTAAATGAAATGAATAATCACCAGATCTATCACACAACCACACTTTAGAGCAATATTTTTTAATATACAAATACACAATAACGATGTTATTAAACTTATATTCTTTTTTTATAAAAAAAAAACTTATATTCTTTTCAGATAACTGGAATTTGAATAGTACATCTACAAGCCCACGACAAATTTTCTTCTATGATACATTGGTCCGAGGGACTTCACGGTTCACAAAAAATATGCTTAACACAGCAGATGAAGCATGTACAAATTCTACCAAACTATAATTCTTCATTTGACTTCAGCAAACTCAACACTTCATCTAGACTATGCTTGTCCTAATAATAGACTAGCACGCGGAGTAACCTGAGCAACTCAGTTGTGCGCACAACAGAGCAAACAAAAGAGAATAAGCAACATCAATCATTTCAAACCAGAGTACCACTTATTGGCTAATTCCAATAATTAACTCACCCTTTCCAATTACGGATGTTCCAGATATTGAGCCATTGCAAAGAATAAAAACACAGTACTACAACTAACAGCTCAGCATCGGATAACCATTTCATTCATCGCACATTTTCCAATTCGCGGATTCACTCATTTAAGCATATCCGAAAACACCGTAACCGAAACACAAACCTACAAAATTCCAGATCCAAGTCCTCCACAGACATCTACACTAAGTCCTGCACCGATTTCTCATGTCGGTGAGATTCAGAACACACGCTACGATTCAGACCACACTCTTTCCAGTTAACCGCGTCCGCAGCCAAACAAAAAAATCGAAACGAAAACATAACGACGCAAATCAACGACAGATCCAGATCAAACAACAAGTCACCTAAGCAGCTGTATGTTTTATACTAACACCGTGGAACAGAAATTTAGAGCGAAAAAACTGTTGGATCCGTTTGAGAAATCTTGTAAACAACTAAATATAGACATGGAGAGAGAGAGAGAATGAGGAGATTAAATTACCGAGAAAGGATTGACTTCTTCCTCCTCAAACGGATTGGGATCGTGGTGGCGATTCATGGCGAGAACTTCGTTAGATCCGTGAAAACGTATCTAACAAGATACGTTGAGATTATAGCGGGTGCGTAAGGGAGTGAGACAGTGGTAGTGCGTGCGGTAAGAGACCGCACTTTTCTCGCTTTTTCTAGCTACCTGGCTTCTTTGCAACGCGGTATATAGTTTCGGAATGGGAAGAAAAACCAACTGAATTTGAATTTGAAAACATTGCCCCTTTATTGCTTCATATTTACCATTCGTGCCATTGCGTCGGTATACTGCTGCTTTCAGTGAGGTGTGCGAAGCGTGAACCTTAACAGAGTTCACGTGATTGCAGGTGTGGGGAATGTTGGTTGGGCAATTCCGCTGTGGAGTATGGTAACGGGTGGAGGCTACGTCAGTGGATTATTGCTCGTGCAAGCGGTGACTTCGTACCAACATTATCACTTTCTTTTAACCGACTTCACAAGTTATAAGTTCATTGCCATGTTTGTCTCGATTAAAAAGAACAAAAGAGGGTTAACAAATTTGAAATTTGAAAAGCCACTGTATATTTTAAATTTGAATTTTGCATCATGTGTTTACTGATTTCTCTTTTGTTGTAAGAAATAAAGGAGCTTTTGCACACATCATTTCGAACAACTTTTTGTTTCATACATATTAAATATGATGGATCACATGACATCATATGGATAACAAAAAGAACATGCATATCTCTTCCTTCATCACTTCAGTTTGTTCCATTTCAATAAATTAAACACAAAGAGTGGTTTTGGTTAATGAACTTGTTTCGATGCGTTTGGTTTTAGTTATGTAATAAATAAATATAATTTTAATTTATTTGATAACTAAATTTTCCAAAGTTTTGAAAATGCAAGTCAATAAATTAATTAGTTTCAACACGCCAATATTAATGACTTTAACGTCGACAGTTTAGTTATGTCCATGAAAAAATATAATTTTTATAAATAAATAATTAAGAAACATAATTTTTATTTATTTATTTTTTCCTCAATTTATTTTTTTTGTTATTAGTTTAATGGTTGCTACTTTAGGTTGTTATTAGTTTTTTTTTAGTGTGTTGTTTGGTTTTAAGTTTGAGTCTTCTTTGTATAGACTTTGCTTTTATGTACAATGTGTTTATATAATTTTGCACTAGGGTAGGATAATTTATTTAAAGGGGTAAATTAAAAAAGTTACTAATAAATAAAAATATTTTATCAAATTGTTTACCTTAAGCGGAAAGAGTCACATAATAATTATGTGTGAAAGCACTAAATAAAATTGTTCTTATGGTGATTTTCACGAGTGCACGTTTTTTAAATTACCACTAAAAATTGTTCACTGTGAGATTCAACTGGTATTTTAAAAACAAGTTTAGCATTGATTGGTGTTTCTCTAAGTCTTTAACCCGTGTTATGCACGGAAATGGCACATAAATAACTAAGGTTTATCGTATAATTGTACTGTTTTCAAATATTGTTAAAATTTAGCTGTAAATAACATTTTTTTTTTCTTTTTTTTGTTACATTTTCATCTTCATTAAGAATTAGAATATGTAATCTTCTTTCGTTCTAACTCTAGAAATATCTATATATAATTGTCTATGTGTAAAAACTAGACATGGAAGATATAAACCAACTTTGGTCAATGATTGACATTGGTTTCTATTGATTGTCATTGCAAAAAAATAACCTACTGGAAATTGTCTTCTCTGGAATTTGAATGGCATACCTGCATATAAAGGGATCAAATTCATTCTTGATATGAAGATTTTATCACCAATATTTGATCTTGTTAGGATTGTTGCACAAATAACATTTTTCTTCAAATCAATAACTTGCAACCTTGTTCCATTACAAAGACCATTGGCTTGATCAATATTTCTCAAAAGCATAATAGGCACACCAATTTTCAAATGAAGGTCATGATTTGGTATCCTTGAACATTTTATCTCATTTAAGAACTCAGACGTAAACCATTCACCTTCAATTTCCCGATCTTCATATGATTGGCAAGGTGTATCTGAGCTTAGATAAGTTATTTCTTTAGCACTTAACAAAGATAAAATAAAATCATTCACTTGCTCTACTGACTCAGTTATCGGACAAAGTATTGCTCCATCCTCGAAGTACCCAGGACACGTCATGTCAGTCAACAAATTAGGATAAACAAAATTCACCAATGACAACAAAGGTGTTTTTGTCGCCTCAATCAATAGATCATGTGGAATTTCCACTACACACTCACCATTTTCATTCAAACCAATTCTGTCATTTCCAATATTGAGGATCCAATCAACAAATTCTTTGATATTGTTTGCACTTACATTAGATTTTGCATTGTTTAATCTCATGTTCTGAGAAAGTTTTAAGACTCGACAACTTAGCCACAAATGAGAAGAGTTGATTGTTGACTTCACAACATCATATCTTGATCCTTTTTTTTACAACTGGCAATATTTATCTGAAATCACCTCCTAAAACCACAATCTTCCCATTGAAAGGTTTTTTACTATTTCCTTCATTAACTGTTCTCATAACATCTCTCAAAGTTCTGTCAAAGGCTTCAAAACACATTTGATTCATCATCGGTGCTTCATCCCAAATAATCAATTTCGTTTCAATCAAAAGTCTAGCATGATGACTTCCTTGAGGTATAATGCAAGTTGATTCTTCATTTATTATAATAGAAATGCAAAATCTATAATGTGTTGTCTTCCCTCCAGGCAACAGTAAATAAGCGATTCCGCTTGATGCTACATTCAAAACAATCTTTCCTATACATCTAACTGCAACAGACAACGTTCTCCACATAAAAGTTTTTATAGTTCCACAATAACCATATAGAAAGAAGAAACCACTATTTTCATAAACAACTGATGATATGATCTCTTCATAAACATTCAAAGCCTGGAGCAAAAAGTAGTGAAAGAGTTGTGTAATGTGGTTTAGTTTGTAGTACCACTTCATTAGCCATTAAACAGACCTTCGTTCCATATTGAAAGTTAATCTTATAAGCATGTTTGGTTGTTCTGTAAGATCCTAAATTGGATGTCGCACTAAACGATTGGATGGAATACACATGACCTTTACATATCTGACTCTGGAATTTATATATAAGTGTCCTCCTCACGAATGCATGGATTCGTACTCCCTGAAAAAAAAACCCATATCAAATCATGTTCAAAAGCAACACATATAAAACATATGTGTATCAGAAGTTAGAGTTTTATGAAAAACTTACTTGTTCATCCAGTAGCACCATCTCCAGTGAAAAAGGGATTTTCTGTTTGGTGAAATCTTGCACTCACCATAACCGTAAGACTCCAACAACCACATTCCATGACTCTTCTGTTGAATTGACGTCATCTAAAACATTGATTGTTTGATCTAATTTCAATATAGACATAATGTATAGAGAAAAAAGTTTTACTTAGAGAGCACAATACTGAAGTTCATTTAAATAGTGTCTACATTGCCTACCTATAGAGCACACCTTCAAATCCACTTCTTCTTACGCTTTCCATATTGAACTTTGAATGTGTCAGCCAACTTTTAACACAATTAAGGTAAACCAAACGCACAACTTTTTTAGAGCACACAATTCATAGCTACATCACATTGCCTACAATAAGTTTGTTATATAGTAAAGCAATTTTGCACATACTTTTTAGACTATTACATAAAATATTGATTAACGTGCACTACTGTCCTAAACCTCATTCAAACAATGTTATGAATCCAGACAAAACTAGTGCAGTTTTTGTGATACTTCGCATAATCCACTTTTTATTTACCAGTCAATTTCAACAACGTTGGGGAAAGCCCAAACCAGACCTTTTGCTCTATCACTCAAAACTTCATAGGATTTGCAGCTTTGGCAATTGGTTTACTTCATGCAAAACATCAGGTTGCATTATATACAGATGTGCAATTGATCAATGTGCACTGCTCTCATAAAAGCATAAACAATGTTATAAATGCAGCCAAAATGCAATCAGTTTTTATTTGTATTGATAGTTCTGGCAACATCATTTTGTATTATATTATGTGTTTATATAAGCTCTTATTGTACATTCACTTTTCATTACTCAGAACAATTGGAGCACCTTTCAATTGAAACTGAACTTTGAATTGGAAGACTGGGTTGACTGTTGTAAACACATCTTGCCTACAACACCCTATGATATAGATTTCTGGATGCAATTATGAACTTCATACAACTATAGAACAAATTTTTTTAAGTGTGGGATTCAATTGCAGGAAACAATAATTCTGCACATACTTTTGACACATTTGGGATGGCTTCTTCAACTTTATACACTATTGCATAAAACATTTATCAATGTGTATTGTTGTCATAATACAAACCCCATTCAAACAATGTTATAAATCAAGTCAAAGTTAGTGTTGTTTTTGTGATACTTTCCATAATGAAGTTTCTATTTGGTGCCACGTGAATTTCCATAATTCACTTTCAATTTTTTTATGAGTGTGAGTTTAAATTGCAGCAAACATTTTTGTTAACATCATTCAAAAACTTGCTTATTTCAACATTGTCAACAAAATTTGGTCAAACCAATTGGAACACCATTCGGGTAATATGAAAACACATTTTTTAATCTAGGGAATTGATCTTCTTGAATTGTGAACCTTGGTTGAATGCTCTGAATACATATTGCCTACAACACACATTTTTGGTATGGAATTATTAATTTTAGACAACACCCTATAACGTGCATTTAGAATTATACTTTATACTTAGGTTACATTTCCTACATTGTTATATATAGGCATTCAAACTTTAAGCTGCAGTACATTTTTTTTAAGTCCACATTATATTGACATTCTACTCAAATAAATAGATTTTGTAAATTATTCAAATTTCTAAACAAATATAAATCATAAATTACTTAATAAATACAAATACTAAATTACTTAATATAACATTTGTATAAATATTATAATGTCCTACTTAATATAACAAATAATCAGAAGATAATTAAATAATTTCAACAATTTATACGTTAAAGTATTCTTAAAAATATACACTATATTAATTTTAATTTGTAACAGTAAGTCCTAAAAATACTTTTAAATTATTATGTATATTATATTAATTTTATATGTATATTATATTAATTTTAATTTGTAACAATAAGTCCTTAAAATACTTTTAAATTAATATGTATGTGAAACTTGTAACGTAATATTTAAAATGAAACATAACATAAGAAAACAAAACTAAACTTGTACTATTAAAATAAGCAGAACATTGTTTAAAATAAGCAAAACATTAAATTCACAAAAAAGATGTGCTTGGCAAATTACATTAAAAATTACATTGTTTTAAAGTGCTAACAACACCCTTATATCCATCGGGGATACATCACTATTAGCCTCAAATATCAACTTATCACCTTCACGAAGTGCATGGATCTGACAAAACTCTCTCCATCCATAACTAAATTTAACAGAAGGTTTGGGAGGTGTCCTTATGAGAATTTTGCACTTTACTTCACTTTTAGGTCCATGCAGGTGAGTATACTTTAAATTGCTTTCCCGAATGTAGCTGGCAAATGCAATAAGAAGATCCTGCAAACAAACACGTGTATAAATAATTGAATGAAGTAATATAAAGTAAAGATATTATGAAAAGAAAATTTATCAGGTGGTTTGAATTGCACTGATAGCGTGATAGTATGATAGTAAAATGAACATACGGACCATGAATGAGTGGGTCACGATTATGGATACGTTCATAAAATTTGTATACAGATGCATAATTTGATTTTCCCTTAAACACAATAAACTTAAAACAGCTATTTCCTACATAATAAAAATATACATCGTGATTTCCGCGAAGGCCATAAAATTCTTGTATATCGACCACCTTCCAGACAGCTCAAGCCGAACCAAATCCATATTGCACTTAACAATGTGTCTATTGTTATCGTCATCCACCAAAAATTAAGTATGACAAAGTTCATTGTCAAACTCTATGGCAAAGGCCTAATCAACTAAAGCATGATCCTTTACAAAAACAAAAAACATGTTACATCTTCATTAACAGTAATATGAAATTAAAAAGAAATAAAAGAAAGCATATCACGTCTAAGATGTGCATTGGGTGGAACTTTCCCTTAGATTCCATCATGAATAGTGTCATCCAAATTCGGAAAAGTTGGTACTAAAACAGAAAAACCCAAAAATCAGGAAAAATAAAATCAGCCAAAACCAAATAAATAGACTATTGAGAAGGAGAAAATATTAACATGCAGAGAAGTGTGAAAAAAAAACACCAAAAAATGAATGAGAAGTGTGCACATTGAAAAAATACAGAACAACAAAAATAAAATATGGCAAAACCCAAGAAACATACTATTGAGAAGGAAAAGATATTAACATGCAGAGAAGTGTAGATAAAATACCACAAAATGTATGAGAAGTGTGCACAGTGGAAAAATACAAAACAGGAAAAGTAAAATCAGACAAAACCCAAAAAATAGACTATTGAGAAAGGAAACATATTAAGATGAGAACTGTAGATAAAATACCACAAAATGTATAAGAAGTGTGCATTGTGGAAAAATACAAAATAGGAAAAGTAAAATCAGGCAAAACCCAAGAAATAGACTATTGAGAAGATAAACATATTAACATGCAGGGAAGTATAGATAAAATACCACAAAATGTATGACAAGTGTGCACAGTGAAAAAATACAAAACAGGACAAATAAAATCAAGCAAAACCCAAGAAACAAACTATTGAGAAGCAAAATATATTAGCATGTAGAGAACTTAATGAAAAGATAAAGGACAAAAATATGCATCGAAAAAAATTAAAAAAGGAAATACAAACAAACCTATTTGGTTGCATGGCCTTCCTTGTGAACAAAGGCAAGATGTGTGGACGTAGTTTGCCATAATAGAACGCTCCAAAAGAACAAAATAATTAGGGATTAGATTGCAAAACAAAAAACTCATCAAAGGAAAAGAATAGGTTTAAATGAGATGTATCATCAGAAAGAAGATATCAATGAGATGTGCAGAGTGCATGTACAATCAGAATGAAGATAGCAATGAGAAATCATCATTGCACTTAATTAATGACTATGGAATTCGAAACAAACTATAAATATCTGAAGAGTAACCACTTAGGTGGAATAATAATAATAATAATAATAATAATAATAATAATAATAATAATAATATAAAAAAATAATGATAATAATAAATTAAAAAAATAATAATAAACAAATAGAAACAAAATTACCTTCTCAAAGTCGGATCAAATGCGCAAAACTGGAAACAAAATGAGATGAACATAATAGCTTTTCTTATATCAAATGCAAAAAACTACAAGCCCAAAGTAAAGTGAGAATGAAATGTGATGAACAGAATGAAAGCCATATGCAGAAGAAAATAAACGAAAAGAGAAATACCTTCTCAAAGCCATATGAGGAAGAAAACTGGAACAAAATAGAGAGATCAAATGCACATTTCAAATATAATGCAAAATAGAATGCAGTGTTAGCAGAACAAAACAAGAAGCAAAAGAAAACTAGAAACGAAAGACCAAATACAGTGCGAGCAAAAGAAAACACAAAGCAACAATACGAACCTGCAAATGGAAAATGGAAGGCAGTGCCAATAGAAGAAATCTGAAACCCTAATACAAAACCCTAATTTTGGCAGCAAAGGAAAACATTGGGGAGAAGAGGAATTGGGTCGATTTTTGAATTTGATCTCAACTAAATAAAAGAGCATTCGCTTTTGACACGTGTCCACCTTTGAGAGAAGTTGAATGAAAGAGCATCCGCTTTTGACACGTGTGTAAACCTTTCTTCTTTCAGTAATTTTCTTTTTCAATTTTTTTTTCAAAAAAACATGAGAAGAACACATGGAAAATGATTCTGTTTGTGCTACCTAGAATTGTAACAAGTATAGATTTTTAATGATTACATTGTCTATTGGAGGTAAAAGCGAAAGTAATATTGTTTCCAACAATAACTATTTTGTGTGCATTGTGTGCATTTATATGCATTGTGTGCATTGTGTGCATTTATATGCATTGTGTGCATTTACTGAATTTTTTTTATAGTCATATTGGTAATGGTGGGTATATATTTTTACTCAAAATAATTTAATTTTATCATAGCATTTAGGAGTTTTAATTGTTGAAAAATTGTATCCTTTGTCATTTTGGATTTTTTTTTCTAGTGTTTCTTTTTGTGTTCTCACATATTTTTTCTAAATTAGAAAATAATTTAGATAATGCCTATATATAAAGGTAATTTTTCATTATAATTGTTTTTATGTACATAAAGTTATTTCTATTTTATCTTTATTAATATTTTATTTTATTGTTTTATTTTGGATATTTCAATTATTTTCTATTTTTTTAAGTATTTACTAAATAACTAATTTTTCTTATCATTAATTGAAAACATTTTTTTATTTTATTTTTAATATTAATATACTGTCAATTCATAAAAAGTAGTTATCAATTTTAAATTTTAAATGTATAATAGTTTGTCAAACATGGAACGAAAAAATTTATTTAAACGTGAAACAATTTATTAAACATGTAACATAGTGTAACATAGCATGTAGCAGGTAATATGTAGCAATTAACAATAATAGGTAGCAGGTAACATGTAACAGATAACAACTAACAAATAACGAGTAATAAGTAGCAAGTAAAAGGTAGCAGATAATAGGTAACAAGTAACAGGTAGCAGGTAACAAGTAACAGGTAATAAGTGACAGGTATTAGGTAACAGGTAGCAAGTAACAGGAAGCAGATAACATGTAGTAGATAAAAGGTAGCGGGTAACATGTAGCAAATAACATGTAGCAAGTAACAAGTATTAGGTAACAAGTAATAGGAAACAAGTAACAAGTAACAAATAACAGGTAGCAAGTAGCAGATAACACGTTTTAAGTAGCAGACAACAGGTAACTGGTAGTAGCATGTAACAAGTAGCAGGTAGCAGGTAGCAAGTAGCATGTAGCAAGTAGTAGGTAGTAGGTAGCAAGTAACAAGCAGCGGGTAACACATTCCAAGTAACAGGTAGCAGGCAACAGGTACCAAGCAATTAATAGGTAGCAGATAATAGTAGGTAGCAGATAATAGATAGCAAATAGCATATAGCATGTAGTAGGTTGTAAATAGTAGGTAGCAGATAGTAGATAGCAAATAACAGGTAGCAAATAGTAGATAATAAGTAACAGTTAGTAGATAACAGCTAATAAATAATAGGTAGCATATAACAGGTAACATGTAATAGGTAGTAGGTAGGAGGTAGCTGGTAGCTGATAGTTGGCAGCATGTAGCATGTAACAGGTAACAGGTAACAATAACAAGTAGCAGTAGCAGGTAGCAAGCAACAATACAAGTTGTATAAATTATGATTGTTTAATTGTCAATGTTCCTCATTATGATCAATCAATATAGGTAGAATATAGAGAAGCAAAATATCTCAAACTGTTAAATACAAATCATTCAGAATTTTGTAGGGGTACAAAGTTATCTTGAAGTCATTGTTGGTGTGGGTGTTGACTGGAAAGATGGATGTAGGTAGCAAGTAGCAGGTAGCAGGTAGTAAATTATAGGTAAGAGGCAAAAGGTAGCAGGTAGTAGATAACAGATATCAGGTAGTAGGTAACAAGTAGCAAGTAACATGTAGCAGATAGCAGGTAAGAGGTAGCAGGTAGCAAGTAGCTGGTACCTAATAGCAGGTAACATCAGCAGATATCAGATATCAGGTAACAAATATCACGTAACAGGTAACAGGTAGCAAGTAGTAGGTAGCACCCTAACAGGTAACAAGTAACAAGTAGCACGTAGCAGGTAACTACATGTAGAAATTCTGATTGTTTAGTTGTTAATGCTCCTCATTCTGATCAATCAATATAAGAAGAAGATAGAGAAACAAAAAATAAGTATAATATCCCAAGTTGCTACTTAAATACAAATCATTCAGATTTTTGCACAGGTAGAAAGTTATCTTGATGTCATTGTTGATGTGGGTGTCAACTGGTAAGATGAATGTGTTCCGAATAGGCCAGAGAATAGGAGAGATATAACTGTTTTCTTATTATTTTATTTTGTTTATTTCGTCATTTTATAATTACTTAAAATTAAAACAAACAAAAAAGTTAACATTAAATTTGAAAGAAACTATTTGAGAGACGTGCACTACATTTATTTGAAATGAATGAGTTAAATAAAACTTTGAATTGAAAGGTGGTTTGAAAAGCACCTTTCAATTCAAAGCACAATATAAAACAAAACTTTGAGAGAAGTGTGATAAAAGAGACTAAAAGAGAATAAAAAATAAAAAGAAAAAGAAACATAAGAAAATGAATGTAAACCATAAGGAAAGGGATTAGAAAATATATATTTTCTTAGGGTTTGTTACTGAAGTTTCACATCTTATTCTTCTTCTTTTTCTTTATATCATTATATTCATTTGTTTTAGTTTTACATTAGTAACAAATCAAAATTATGTTCATTATGTTATAAATTTGTATTTGTTTAATATATTTTGTACGATAACTAATTATAATTATTAAAATTGTATGTTGAAACTCATAGCTGATGAGAGAAAATGTTTCTATCTTATTTTTTATTTACAAAAAAATATAAATATAATAATGATAAAAATAAAAAATGCAGATATTTATATATTATATCTAATTTAATCTTATAAAATTATGAAATGATAAAATACTCAATTGTACTAATAAAATGATATATATTAAATAAGGATAGAATCGAGAAAAAAATTGTGTACAACAAAAAACGATTATAAAGAAGAATCCTCTTTTTATATATATATATATATATATATATTATATTGATATTGATAATTACTTTTGTACGAAATGACAGTATATTAGTATTAAAAATAAAATAAAAACTAGTTTTCAATAATAATTAGTTATGTGTAAATACTTAAAAAATAAAAATAAAATGATTGAAATATCCAAAATAAAATATTAATAAGGACAAATTAGAAATAAATTTGTCTATATTAAAAATAGTTATAAAGGGAAATTTCCTTTATATATACCACACATACATTAACATGTCTATATATCCGCATTTTTTATTTATATCATTTATATACATAGTGTTAATATGATACATATAAACCTAATTACTTCACAATCTTAGAATGGGAAAATAGCCATTTTCTGATTACAAATGACCTGATTGCAAATGACAAAACACAAACAGGTCATAAAAAGGCAAAACAGAGTCCCGAGAAAATTTTCAATTCGGTGTGGCCAACCTTTGCTAATTCTCTATTTTAAGTTATCAAAATTATATACAGTTACACGAAGACAGATCAAATACTCCATAAATCTGAATTATGAAATAATATTTGAGGGTCAAAGTAGAGGCTTCTACAAGAGTAAAAACTTTTGCTAATAAATAATAATAAAATCTTTAATTCAGGAGCAAGAGTCCTCTGACAGTGCCCAAAGAGAGAGAGGGAGAAACAACATTAAATTTCAAAAGTAGAAGAAACAACCAAAAGTATAACACACTATATTGGCTTTAACCTCAGTCAACGAAACCTCTTTCCCTCTCCATGGCCAACGACCTCAACACGCATCATTTTGTATTGGTTGAGCATTTACAAAAGAGACGTTTTTTCAATTAAAATAAAACATTCCTACTAAGGATGCTTCTCTTTCTTTGGCCTTCTTTTTATTATTCAATTTTTTTTTCTCTTAAGAACATTAAAATGAGAAGTTAAAGAGAATACGTGGAGATCAATGAAGACAAAGAGAAATACCAAATGTTTTAGAAAAAATAGGAAATGATGGAATACCCATACTACTGAAATAAACTAAATATTGATATAAAGATATAAAATATGAAAAGAATTGGGAGCAGTTAAAGAGGGGACACATGCGCTAATGTGCCTACGTATCCACATCTTTTATTTTTATTATTAATGTGTATTTGTATTTTTTTATTAATATTATGTATCCAATTTTTTATTTACACTTTTAGTGTCCATCTATATTTTTTATTTTTACTATTAATGTGTATCTTTATTTTATTTTTATTATTATTATTATTTATCCACATTTTTTTATTTATATCATTATTTTGTATCCGTATTTTTTTAGTTTTATCATTATCATATGTGTATTTGTATTTATTAAAATAAACTATAAATTCATATTGTAATATTTTAATTCATCATAAACTTATGTGTATTTGTATGTTTTAAATATTAACATGTGTATTCACATTTATTTTTATTTTTATCATTATTGTACATTTACATTTTTTATTTTTATCACTACCATATGTGTATTTTTTGTTTATTAAAAATAACTATAATACATAATATACAATTTTTTTATCATTTTTTAATTCTATTTCAAATTTGTGTTTTTAAATGTATTTTTTTCATGAAATAAATGGAAATTAAAATTTTTTTGGATGCATATTATAGGTTTTGTAGGAATTTACCTAATAATATATATAAAAAAAATGAATGCAATAGTATATTGTTAGAGATTTATTTTGATTGATTAACAGTATAATTGATTATTAAAAGAGTGGAAAAAGATAAATGAGATTAAGAAGGGGAGTGTGAAGTTTGGAAGGAACTACATTTTATTTTTAGATAATAGAATTGAAAAAATAAAAATAAATATAAAAAAAATGTCCAACAATAAAATGATAAATAACTTAAAAAAAATTAATAAAATAAAATATTGGTAAAAATAAAATTGAAATAAATTTATGTAGAAAAAAACAGTTGTAAGGAGAAATTTTTTATATATATATATATAGATATAGATAAAACTTTTCTTTTTTCGTGTGTTTCATGGTTTAAAAAAAATCCTCATAAACAAATATTATTTTCTTTAAATTTTTTAAATAAATATTTTATACAATCAACCAATTAAAACTCAGAGTAATCTTTAACAAGATTAAAATAGCACATGCATTCAAACACATACTTCATGGATATAATTTTTTTTATATATAATTAATTATAAATGATTATCATATTAATTAAGATAATTATTATGAATTGTGATATATGATATCAATCTCAACCCACAAAGTCAAAAGTCAAAACCCTAAAAATTATAAATCTTCGTGCTTGCACCTCGAGCAGTTTTTGGCACTGGTTTTCGCTATTTCGCTGTTTCGCGGCGTTGTTAACTTCCCTTCTCCTACAACCTTCCACAATCTCCAAACATGGGTCGGAGAAACGACGCTGTTTTAGTCAGCGAACCAGTCGCCGAAGAAGTCCCATACAGCCCCGAACTCGATTCCGAGAAGAAGAAGAAGAAAAAGAAGAATAAGAACAAAGACAAGCAGCATGAAAGCGAAAACAGCCCCAAACGAAAGCTCGACGAACTCGACCATCAAAATGGCACCGAATCGAAGAAGAAGAAAAAGAAGAAGCACCACGACTCCAAAGAGAATGCCGAGGAAACCAACGGTAACGGGAACAACGACAACGGCGCTAATCGCGATGAAACGGTGGCGGACAGGTCTGTGGTTGTTACAGGCAAGAATGCCGGAGATGCGAAGTACGCGGCGTTGAAAAACTTTTCGGATTCTGGACTTCCAGAGAATGTGCTGGAGTGCTGCAAGGGTTTCGAGAAGCCTTCTCCGATTCAATCGCGGGCGTGGCCTTTCTTATTGGACCGTCGTGATTTGATTGGAATCGCTGCCACTGGATCAGGTGCGTTGTTGTTGTGCGTTGTTGTTGTGTATATGTGTGTTTCGCGTGACTTGAAATTGGTTCTGATTTTGGTGGTTTTGCTTTCAGGGAAAACGTTGGCGTTTGGGATACCGGCGATTATGCATGTTTTGGGAAAGCGGAAGGGTAAAGGTTCCAGGGGGCGGAACCCTCTCTGCCTCGTGCTCTCTCCTACTAGAGAGCTAGCACAACAAGTATGAAGTTTGGATATGTTTAATTTTAATTTAAACTTGATGTTTTAATAATTTCATGTGTGTTTTGCACTTGTCAGTTGCAAATTGAAAATAGAGTTCTATATTACTTCCTTTGAAATGAGAGAATTTGAATCTCTCTCAAGTTACTGAAAATAAAGGTTTAATTGGATTTCAAATTCCAATTAAAGGGCTCTGTAGCGTGAATTTTTTAGTTGCTACTCTCTACTGGCCTTATTGTTTTATGTGTATACTCGAACATGTGAAACAATGGGTTACAGTCAATTTATCACCGTGCTGTTATTGATTAATTAAATGGTGTGATATGTTAAATATTAGTGTTACGTGACACTTTATAGCTTATATGTATCTCCATCAGAACACTATGTGTCTAAACGGGAAATTGATTGATGCTATTTATGTAGAATAATATTTTTAGGTTCATACAGTTATGTGAGTTTTACAGTCACCTCAACCCCCCCGCCCAATGTTTCTTTTTCCTCTTATAAAATACAGCGACTTTATCTTACTTTTTCACATCCACGAATATTGGATAGTATTACTGATTTGCTGAATGATAATATCTAATAGTTTTCTTTAATTGTTTATAGATATCAGATGTCATGTGTGATGCTGGTAGTTCTTGTGGTGTGGAATCAATCTGTTTGTATGGTGGAACCTCCAAAGGCCCACAAATCTCCTCTCTAAAATCTGGCATTGTAAGTTATAAAATTCTTCTGTTGCTTTGAATGGTTTGTACTCAAATGGCAGTTGATTTAAATGCTTGTTCATTTACATGTTGAGTGATATTTTGTCCTTTTTTCATTAACATCATACGGATATCTAATACCACTTTTTTCCATCCAGGACATTGTCATTGGAACTCCAGGTCGTATCCAGGATCTAATTGAAATGGGTGTCTGTTGCCTCAAAGAAGTATCTTTTGTGGTAAGCTGTAAATTGTCAAGCAGAATTCTGTTGTTAATTTCCCTCTTATTTTTTAATGCACTTTATACCGTGTAAACAAGTTGTTATACCCATCTTATATTTTTTTAACTACATTCATTGGTGGGAAGGTCAGTTTGAGTCTCTTTGTTGTACATATATTGAATTTTCAATTATCATACAATTTGCTTCTTGGCTGACTTTTCTTTGGCTTTAAATATGTGAACTAGAAGTAGATGCTTGTTTATAAGCAAAATATGGAGGGACTTTTCCAAACATTTTCATTTATTTGTTGTTCCAGGTACTTGATGAAGCAGATCGGATGCTTGACATGGGTTTTGAGCAAATAGTTCGCTCTATTCTGGGTCAGACATCTTCTGGTATGATGCATTTTTATCAGCTGTTACCCCTATTACTGGTCATTAATTTATTTGTCCTAGAGTTTTTAATGTCTGGCTTAGATTTGTCAAAACTGATCTACATGACTGATTCTCAAGAAGCTTAAACAGATATTTTGTTTGCTCAATCTTTTCCACTTTATTTTTGTCTCAATAAAAAAAGTATACTTGTTTGCAGATCGTCAAATGGTTATGTTCAGTGCTACATGGCCTTTGGCAGTTCATCATTTGGCTCAGGAGTTTATGGATCCCAATCCTGTAAAAGTATGTATCTTTTTCAAAAGAAGATTTCAACTATTTTTCATACAAGATTTTGGACGAAGAAATGCTTAAACTTGTGACAGGTTGTTGTAGGTTCAGAAGACTTGGCTGCCAATCATGATGTCATGCAGATAGTTGAGGTGTGAATTTGATCAAATCTATATATCTTACATTTTTATGGTTTTAGTTAATATTGAATCCTTCTACATTCATAGGTCTTGGATGACCGGGCTCGGGATAGGCGTCTGGTTGCTTTACTGGAAAAGTACCACAAATCTCAGAGGTATATTCTGCAAAAAAAATTACAAGTTTTATTTTGCTACGTGTTGCTAAGATATTGTATCTTTTTCTCTCAGCAATCGAGTATTGGTCTTTGTTTTGTACAAAAATGAAGCCAAACGAGTTGAAAATATGCTTCAAGAAGGGTATGTCATCTCACATTTTATGATAATTTCGTGGTTAAAATATCTGGTGCTTACTTAGGATGTGTTAAATACCATTTTCAGGGGTTGGAAGGCTGTTTCAATACATGGGGACAAAGCTCAACATGATCGCACAAAGGCACTCTCATTGTTCAAGAAGGGAACCTGTCCTTTGCTGGTACTTGTTTTACACTTTTATTATTAGTGATAATTTTTGTATCAGTATGACAACTCAAAAGTTAAATGAAATTTATGATTTGCTATCACAACAATGTTTGACTGTTTCCTCTATGATACTGTGGCTATATTGGAGAATGGTTGTTTTCTTCTCATCAATTTAACTTCATATTTTTGCAATATGTTTTTCTGCACTTTCTATCTCTGGAAAATGTTTTTATACAAATTCTTCTTTACTTGTTTCTTATCCCTTTCAAAGCTCTAGTTTTAGTATTTTTACACTCCTGACTTGTGAATGAAACCCACTTTTTAATTTAGTCCTCAACGAAAAATGTTCAGATTAAAAGAAGTTATTACGTCAATCTTTTTTGAACTTTAATATTATTGTAAAGGCTCCTGCTAATACCTTTAGTGGGTAATGCTTCGAACGAAACTAGCTTTTTGTCTATTGAACGGGACATGCTACTGATACCTTTTTTATATGGCCAATTATCTGACATAATTCAGTGAACAGGTTGCTACTGATGTGGCTGCACGGGGATTGGATATTCCAGATGTTGAAGTAGTGATAAACTATAGTTTTCCTCTCACTACAGAAGATTATGTTCATAGAATTGGGCGGACTGGACGAGCTGGCAAGAAAGGTGTTGCCCATACATTCTTCACACAGCAGAATAAGGTATTACTAACCAACAACGTCATAGTTAGTATATATCCTCCTAGGTTATAGTATTAATTGGTGCTTTTGTGTTTTTCACCCTGGTATCAATTAAGAATTGAAATATTTCAGGGACTAGCTGGGGAGCTGGTGAATGTTTTGAGGGAAGCAGGGCAAATTGTACCCGATGCCCTCCTGAAATTTGGCACACATGTAAAGAAAAAGGTCTATTTTCTTCTCCTTTTATGTCCATGCACCAGTTCATATTTTTTCTATGATAAAGCTAGGAAAAACATTTGATTTTGGTTGATTGTTAAAATTATAATTTTCCAATCCATTATAGGAGTCCAAGCTTTACGGGGCGCACTTCAAGGAAATCCCTGTTGATGCTCCAAAGTCTAAAAAAAAAACATTTGACAACTCTGACGATGAAGACTAAATGATGGTGACTTAAGTTTATCTTTGGCTGAAGGAATATGTGAATTCGGTCATTGCTTACTCTTTTTGTTCGAGTTATTTATTACTTTAAAAGGTGATAAAAAAAATCAGTTATAAATATAGGTTAGTGAGTATTTTCCTGTTGTAGCTTGCACTCGTGTGCTTGTAAGCTTTTGTTTTTCTTCTCGTTACGAGATTATAATTTTAAATTCACACATTTTTAGCTGTCTAGGATTGTCTTTAAATTTCAGAGCTTCACATTTTATAGTTTTAATTGATTAATTAATTAATTTACTATTGTCTTTTGGTTGTATAGCCTGTTACGCCAATTTATTATGTTGTTCAACATGCTTTATATATTATCCCCACCACGCCAAAGGATATAATATCATGGATAATCAGTTCCTACTCTTTTTGTTAGAAAGTTTTCTACTTGTCTATATATATATATTATAATGATATATCCTTTTAAATAGGCACATTACAAAACGGTAAACTTTCTAATGAACCAACAAGTTTACCTATTAACAATATGAAAAATGAAGATAGACAAAACGAAAGACTGCAACTTACGGTATAGTACATTATGGTGTACTATAGCAACCTCTTAATATATGAACTTAAAAGTCTTGATTCGAAGCAACTTCTCAACTTCTACAATAAGTGTTTTTTCAAAGCTTTGGTGAACTCTTCCAACTTCAAGAATAAGTGTTTTTCCAAAGCTTTGCTGAATATGTGAGCAACTTGATCTTTACTCTAACTAGATCAATAGTTTTTCTTTGTGAAGATTTCTCAAGGGGTGAAATTACAATTACATATCAATATGTTTGCTTCTTCCCAGTTGGTTTGAATATTTTAACAATTTAATTGTTGAGTTATTGTTATAAGAAATTGTAGTAACCTTTATTTGCTCAAGAATTTTCCTCAATCATATGATTTGACAAATACAAGTTATAGTTGTTCCATAGTGAACAAACTAACAATGAGTTGTTATTTAGAAGATGCTATGGAATAACATTTGTTTCATGCAGAAAGATAAAATCAGTGTTTTTTTCTATCATCTAGATCACATGTATAATTATTATGTATAAATCCAATCAAATCACATTTTTCATCCTTACCCCAACGTTACGAGTTTCTTATAAATAGTGTAAAGTTCTTTTAACATTAAACAAATGTAATTTAATAGAATTTTCTATGTACCTTCTAATCAAACAAACAAAATACATGATGTTTAACTCTAATTGCAATAGGATTATATTAGATTGTCAGAAATTTGCTTCAAATATGTGCTATCAAACTTCATTTGAAGCCTAATAAAAAATTCTCCTACATATTTTTTTTTTGAAATAGAAAAATCCTATATTTTGATTGAATCACTTTTATATCTAAAAAACTAATGTATCAAACCCATACAACATTTCAAATTCATTTATCATTTACTTCTTAAAACTAAACATGACAATAGAATTTTCAAGGAATATAAGATAACATATAAGATACTATAAGCATTTTTCCTTTGTTTCGCACCTTAACATAAATTATTTGCTCGTAAAGACATTTCACAAATCCAATATTTAGAAATCAAGTTTCAATGTGATTATAACAAGCCTATAGGGCTTGTTTTAGCCCATTAAGAGTTTTCCTTAATCTACAAACCTTATTTTGGTATCCAACCTTAACATATCCAATTAGTTGATCAATAAATACTTGTTTTTCTAAATTATGCAAGAATGTTGATTTGACATCTAACTGGAAAATTTGCCAGAAATTTTGTGTTGCTAATGCAACCAACAAATTAAAAAAAATATTTTCGTATGATCAATCTCATACCGTTGATTGTACCCTTTTGCTATCAAGCGAGCTTTATACTTGTTTGCACCACCATCTTTGTTTAACTTTGTTTTGGAAATTCATTTTACATCAATAGCTTTTGACCTTTAAGTAGATTGCATAACTTTTTAAGTGTTATTCATTTTAATGGAATTGATTTTATCATCCATTGCTTTTCTCCATTTTTCTTCTTTGATTGCGGTCTCAATTGAAAAATAAAACAAAATGAGTAATTTTCTCAACCACAAAATTCTCCATCCTTGTAGGTCTTCTCTTATTTTAGTAAGGACATTCATTTGTTGGTTCAACTGTTTGTTGCTCATTGAAATTTCATTGTTGGTTGTTGTCTCCCTTTATCAAAATCATTATTTCGATCAAAATTAGCTTATAGTTATTGTTCAAGTTTGTCTCCATCCCAATTTCATAACTAATCCTCATCCAACACCACATCACTACTAGTAACAATTTATTGGTGATAGGATTGTACAATTTTTACACTTTCAATTGTTCAATAACACCAAGACAAATGATATTTTACTCATTTGTCAACAAACTTCTTTCTCATCTCATATGAAATATGAGTACATGCAACACACTCAAATATTCTAAAATAATCTATGGTTAGTCTCTTTCCACTCCAAGCCTCCTTAAGTATCATGTTTTGAATAACAAAAGTTAGGCTTCTATTTAAGACATGAATACTCCAATTTAGAGCTTTTGGACAAAATGTCTTTGGAACACACTCTTGTGTAAGCAAACCTCTCACCATGTTGAGAATTGTTCTATTTTTCTTCTCTAACACACCATTTTGTTGTGGTGTATAAGTAGGTGTAAGCTTTTTCTTGATGTCATGTTCTTCGCACGCAAAAATCAAACTCATTTGAGTTGTATTCTTCATCCCAATTTGTTTGGAAAGTTTTAATGGCCTCTCTTGATTCTTTTCAACTCTTGCTTTGAAAGTTTTAAATGCACCAAAAACTTCTGACTTCTCTTGCACAAAAAAAAAATAGACCTATAGTTTCATAGAATAATCGTCAATGAAAGTAATTAAATATTTTTACCTCCATTTGATGACAATTTTACTAGGCCACATAAGTCTGAATGCACCAATTCTAAAATATTATTTGCTTTTCATGATTCATTGAGAAATTGATATTATGTTATTTACTAACAACACATTCTTCACAAACTTGAGAAGGAACAAAACCAGTGGAAGACCTGTTACCATTTCTTTATGTTTGTGGAACTCTAATCCTTCTTAATGCAAATGCACATAATGATAATGTCAAAGCCAAGAAAAATATTTTCCTTGGGTATTAAAATAGGTTTAATGATTTCAATCTTTAGAGGAAAAAAAAGTGATTTGAACTCATTTTTACAATAATAATGACACCTTTAATTGATCATAAATTTCACAAACACCTTTGCTAGTGGACGATAGTGTAGTCATTTTCTTGTAATTGTCCAACACTTAATAAATTGCTTTTTAAATTAGGAACATATAACACATTATAATTTGTTTCTAACAAAATCATTTTTTATTTTTATTTTAGTATCATATTTTCTCATTACTTTCATCATAGAGCAATCCTCAAAGCTCACAATAAATTGAAAATCTTCATTTAAAAATGAAAAAAATAAGATTTACTACCACTTATATGGTTATTGCAGTATGTATCCTTATACCACAAATCTAATTTAACATTTTTTATTATCTTGAATAATCATTAGCAACATCTCCTCTTTCTCTTTCATCTTTGTTAGATTTGACCTCTTCGCCTTTTTCTTTTCATGAGGCAACTTGGTATAACATTTAGAAGCATAGTAACTAAATTTATGACATGTAAAATATTCTAAAACATTCATGCTTCTTTCCTTTACGTCTTGAGAATGATCATTACAACTCCTGAAATTGTTTTGTTGTTTAAGTCTCTAGCACCTTGTCTCCCTTGCCCTTTGCCTCTATCTCTACACTATCGTTTGAAATTGTTGGAACCAATATTGATAGAAGCATTTAATGCTTGCTTCTTAATTTTTTACGATTTAATATTTTGTTCATGCACCAATAGTGAACGTTGCAGTTCATCAAGTGAAAGATCATCCATGTCTTTAAATTCTTTTATAACACACACAACAAAAATTAAATTTTGGTGCTAAAGATCGAGTATCTTTTCAACAACATTTATTTCTTCAGTTTTGTCACCATATGTGCGCATCTTGTGGACAACCATCATCACATGTGCAAAGTAGTCCGTGATTGATTTTTCAGATTTCAACCGAATTGTTTTGAACTTAAAACGAAGAACTTGAAGCTAGTGCCTACTTGCTCTTGTAGATTCTTGATACTTATTCTTTATTGAATCCCAAATATTCTTAGATGTTTCTTTATTGAGATTGTTTTTCAAAATAGACTGATCAATAACTTTGAAACAAGTCATTTTTTTTTTGTTTTGAAGTATTTTAACTTTAGTGCATCCAATTCCTTTTGTTGTTTGTCATTGAGTAATGCGTTTTTTTACACATGTTCAATTACCTACCGATACTCATGGATAAAAAATCTAAATTACAAAATCCAATCCATATTAATTTTAATGTAAATGAATTTATTTTAAATTCAAATCCATATTTTTGGATTTTAAATCCAATCCATTTAATTAGATATGGATTAGATATAGATTTGATACATTTTTGGATTATCCAAATTGCATTTTGGGATGGATTTTGACTTGACCCGATCCAAATTAAGCCAAGACAATCTAGCTGATGTCGAGCTAAGCGGGCTTGGACTGGTGTCTAATCGAGCAGTCCTAGGCTGATTTCGAGCCGAGCGCGCATGGGTCGTTGTCGAGCCGAGCAATCCCGAGTCGATGTCGAGCCAAGCTGGCTCGGGCCGATATCGAGCCGAGCAAGCCCGGGCTTATGTCGAGTCCCGACTCGCGCTGATGACAAGCTAAATGGGCCATGCCAATGTTGAGTTGAGCAAGCCAGGACCGATGTCGAGCCAAACGGGCCCGGACCAATGTCGAGTCTCCCAGTCCCAGGTGGATGTCGAGTGGAGCGGGCCCGGGTGGATGTCGAGTCGATTGGGCCCTGGCCAATGTCGAGTTGAACGGGCCCGGACCGATGTCGAGTCTCCCGGGCTCGGGCCGATGTTGAGTCGTCTGGGTCTGGGCCGATGTTGAGTCGTTTGGGCCAGGGCCGATGTCGAGTCGAGTGGGCCAGGGTCGATGTCTAGCCGAGTCAGCCCGAGCCAATTCAAGTCTCCCGGGCCCGGACCGATGGTGAGCTGAACGGGATGGGGTTGATGTCAAGTGGAGCGGGCCTGAGTCTATGTCGAGTCGATTGGCCCTGGCCAATGTCGAGTCGAGCGGGCTCGGGCTGATGTCAAGCCGAGCGGGCCCGAGCCAATGTCGAGTTGTCCAGGCCCATGCCATTTTCGATTCGTTTAGGCCCGAACCCATGTCGAGTCGTCCGGGTTCAGGGCGATGTCGAGTCATCCGGGCTTGAGCCGATGTCCAGTGGAGCGGGCCCGAATCGATGTCGAGTTGATTGGGCCTTGGCTAATGTCGACCCGAGCCGATGTCAACCGGAGCGGGCCCTGGCCGATGTAAACTAGAGCAGGCCCGGGCCGATGTCGAACTGAGTTGGCCCGCATTCAGGTTGAGTCGGCTTTAGGTCCGATTCGAGCCAAGTTAGTTTGTGTCCATATCAAAATGGATTTAATGTAATTGACAAAGTAGATTTAATATAATTAACAAAATGGATTGAATCTAGATTTAATCCACTTTAAATAAATTTAAAAAAGATTTATTTAAATTTGATCTAGTTAAAATGGATATGAATTTTTTAAATTCAATCCATTTATTTATTTGGATTTGGATTAGATCTAGATTGAAAAAATCCAATCTAATACCACGTACTTGGACCTTACAAAATTTTCCATCAACCTAAACCAATCAAAGTGACCATCAAAACTAATAATTGTACTCACCACCGAAATGAAGAATTGATAGCTACACAAAAGATTCTTCACTCACCATTTGCTATTCCAAAGCAAGTCTTAGAAAAAATCAAACTTTGATATCACTATTAAATAATTTAAATAGACACATTATAAAATGTTACACATTCTAAGAAGTCCATAAGTTTGCCTACTAAAAATGTAAAAAATAAAGATAAACGACAATTAATATACTTAGCTTTTGATGCAACTAATTACGAGTTGGAAAATTATGGGAGAGTTTGTTAAACAAGTAAGATTTACATATTTTTGCATCACATTGCATGAAAGCTTGTATGAATTAAAACTCACTACAAATTCTAAATGCCAAAATTAAATAAAATAAGGATGAAACTAATGTTATTCAACCAACAATGTTGCATGAAAACTTATTTAATAAATTACTTAATGAGAGTTATGGTACATAAGTTAATTTAAAGTTAATATGAAAATATAGATACAAATAAGGAAATTTTGTTTTGTGTTATTTCCTAGTTTCTCCTCCTTACAAAACACTCGTTAAGAAATTGACCCATTTTTTTATATCAGAAGTTTCTCACCTGGTGCATGGTAAGGTCAACATTCAAATTTACCACCTTTGGTTGAGTACGAAGAAAACACCAAAAATTGAACGCACGTAGCAAATGACCTAAGCAACTAATCATTGAAAAGTATTCGATGTCTGTTCTTAAATATTTTTAATTATTTAATTTAAATATTGAATAATTATTACATTTAAATATAATATTTTTTTTAAACCAACGTATTTTTGTTTAAGTAAAAGAATGTTATTCTTTTATTACGAATTTTATTTCAGTCAACGCTCTTTAATACACTTCAATGGCTGGTGATTAGCAATTTGGGTTCACCATGTCAAAGGATGCATCCTCGCATGTTCCAATTAGACGAAATAACCGCGTACTAAAGAGCTATGATAGTCTTAGATATGACTTCCCCATTAAACTATGCGTGTTGTAGGGTGAGTGAATCTCATGCAAATTTTTCCTTAGGAGTGATCATTCTTCACTATTGTCCTAAAGATATTAAGAAGTGAACTTTAAACTTAATTCAATCCCATAAAATCAGTTTATATTATGAGGTGTGCACTCACTTGTATATAATGAAATATTTTCATCCCTAGTCGATGTGGGATCTCCAACACACCCCTTCTCACGCCGAAAGTGACAGCTCGTGTGTGGAACAACATATTATGGATGGTCTGATAACGACCCGATAACGGGTGACACGATAAACCCAACAAACACTCGTTATGATAGACTTTAAATGACACTGATACCATATTACAAAGTGAACTTTAAGTCTAAGTCAACCCTATAAAATCGGCTCACTTATAGACTAAAATTTTTTTGTTTCTAAATTAGTTTCTATTATTGTTAAATGATTTCTAAATTTGTGTCTAATTAGCAACCAAGGTTTTTGCTACAAAATTTAGAATCCAAATAATTGGTAGCAAAAACCTTGGTTGTTAATTAGACACTAATTTAGAAACCATCTAACAATAATAGAAACTAATTTAGAAACTACAATTTATGTAGTATCTAAAATGGTCTCTAATTTAGTTACTATAGTAATTAATTATTTTTTGTCTCTAAATATTGATTTTTATTTTATGATTTTGATGGTTTTCTAACGTTTCAGGTAAAAGATAAAATCTTGATAAAATATTTTGATTGATTAATCTCATAAAAGTTTGCTAGTCTTCTTCTTTTGTTTGTTTTCGTAAAATAAAAGGTAACATATTTTCCATCGAAGGCATGGTTCTACGTGGTAGTTTTGTGACGCGGAAACATAAGGCCTTCAATCGAATCATATCAGTTGACCATTTCCTTGGTGGCTCTAATAAGATCGCATTTTCTTTAACACATTCAGACACGTAACTTCGAAAATGGCCATATAAGCTCAACATCGAAGCCACAAAGGAATTCATAATCCCATGATCACTATTGTTATTCTTATACATAAAAAATCGACCCAGAAGTCTCATGATAAAGTTCTGCAACAACTCTTGGAGTTAGAAAAAAATGGCAGATAGTTCAGTATCGTTTTTACTGGAAAAGTTGGATTCTTTACTTCAGGAAGAAGTGAATCTGCAGAGAGGGGTTCGTGAAGATGTTCAGCACATCAAATATGAACTTGAACGTCACAAGGCCATCTTAAGGATGGCTGATGCTATGGAGGACAAAGACCCTGAACTCAAAGCATGGGTCAAACGAGTGAGAGATGTTGCTCATGACATGGAAGATGCTATAGATGAATTCAACCTTCGCCTTGTTGATCAACATGGACAAGGCAACAATTCTTCTCTTCATAGGTTTATTTTCGGCCTTAAGACCATGAAAGCTCGGCGAAGAATTGCTTTAGATATGCAAAGTATCAAATGCAAAGTGAACGTTATATCCCAGGGACGTCCTGAGTTACCTGGGCTAGGGTCGAGGTCAAGTCAACGGCTTTCATCAAGGCTTGATAGCCAAGGAGATGCTCTTCTGCTAGAAGAAGCTGATCTGGTGGGTATTGACAAACCCAAAAGGCAGATTTGTGATTTGCTTTTCAATGAAGAACTGGGTAGGGCTGTGATTCCAATTTATGGAATGGGAGGGTTGGGGAAAACCACCCTGGCAAAGCAGGTCTATGATGATCCAAAAGTGAAGAAGCGTTTCAGGATTCATGCTTGGATCAATGTTTCACAGTCTTTTAAGCTACAAGAGCTCCTTAAAGACCTGGTTCAGCAGCTCCATAATGTCATTGGCAAACCAGCTCCGGAAGCAGTTGGGCAAATGAAAAGTGAGGGGCTCAAAGAGATGATCAAGAACTTGCTTCAGAGCAGCAGGTACCTAATTGTGCTGGATGATGTGTGGCATGTGAGGGTATGGGACTCTGTCAAACTTGCTTTGCCTAATAGCAACCGTGGAAGTAGAGTGATGGTTACAACACGCAAAAAAGATATAGCTTTGTATTCTTGTGCTGAACTGGGTAAGGATTTTAACCTTGATTTCTTACCTGAGGAAGAAGCTTGGTATCTTTTCTGCAAGAAAACATTTCAGGGTAACTCGTGTCCTCCTCATCTGGAGGAGGTTTGCAGGAAGATCTTAAAAATGTGTGGTGGGTTGCCACTAGCAATTGTGGCAATTGGTGGTGCTTTGGCTACGAAAGGGAGGGCAAACATTGAAGAGTGGCAGATGGTTTGCAGAAGTTTTGGGTCTGAAATTGAAGGCAATGACAAACTGGGGGATATGAATAAAGTGCTTTCCCTAAGTTTCAATGAGTTGCCTTACTATCTTAAATCCTGTTTGTTGTACCTAAATATCTTCCCTGAGTTTCATGCAATTGAGCACATGAGACTAATTCGCTTGTGGATTGCTGAAGGTTTTGTGAATGGAGAAGATGGAAAGACAAGGGAGGAAGTTGCAGACAGTTACCTCAAGGAGCTCTTGGACAGAAGCCTGCTGCAAGTTGTAGCAAAAACCAGTGATGGCAGGATGAAGACTTGTCGTATGCATGATCTTCTAAGGGAGATTGTGAATTTGAAGGCAAAGGATCAAAACTTTGCAACAATAGCCAAAGATCAAGACATAATCTGGCCAGACAAAGTTCGACGCCTGTCAATCATAAATACATTGCATAATGTGCAAAAAAATAGAGCTTCATTCCAACTCCGGTCTCTGCTACTGTTTGACTTATCAGATTCACTGGATAATTTTTCTATACGTGCATTATGTTCCACTGGTTACAAGTTAATCAGGGTCTTAGATTTGCAGGATACACCTTTGGAGGTTTTTCCTGCTGAAATTTTCAGCCTTTACCTTCTCAAGTATCTGAGTTTGAAGAATACAAAGGTGAAAAGCATTCCAGGTACCATTAAGAAGCTGCAGCAGCTGGAGACTCTAGATCTTAAACAAACCCTTGTCACTGTATTGCCAGTTGAAATTGTGGAGCTGCAACAATTACGCCATCTCTTGGTGTATCGCTATGAGATTGAATCTTATGCTTATTTCCATTCAAGGCACGGCTTCAAGGTGGCTGCCCCTATAGGACTCATGAAATCTTTGCAAAAGCTATGCTTTATAGAGGCAGACCAGGCTTTGATGGTTGAGCTAGGAAAACTCACTCAACTCAGGAGGCTTGGCATTAGAAAGATGAGGCAACAAGATGGTGCTGCTCTGTGTTCATCCATTGAGAAGATGATCAATCTCCGCTCACTGTCCATCACAGCAATTGAAGATTATGAGATCATTGATATTCACAACATCTTCAGGCCTCCTCCCTATCTCCAGCAGTTATACTTGAGTGGACGTTTAGACACTTTTCCCCACTGGATTAGTTCTCTTAAGAATTTGGTGCGAGTGTTTCTAAAATGGAGTCGGCTAAGAGAGGATCCTCTGGTACATCTTCAAGATTTGCCAAATCTGAGACATCTCGAGTTTCTTCAAGTTTATGTAGGTGAGACATTGAATTTCAAGGCAAAAGGGTTCCCAAGTCTGAAGGTGTTAGGCCTTGATGATTTAGATGAACTGAAATGTATGACTGTGGAGGAGGGAGCAATGCCTGGTCTTAAAAAGCTCATAATCCAGCGCTGTGGTTCACTGAAGCAGGTACCCTTAGGCATTGAACATCTAACAAAACTAAAATCAATTGAGTTTTTTGACATGCCTGGAGAATTGATCACAAGACTTTCAAGTGGAGGTGAGGATTATTTGAGAGCACAACATGTCCCAGCACTTTATTCCTCATATTGGAGGGATGGAGGTTGGGATGTCTACTCATTAGAGACTTTAGGGGAGCGAGAGACTGATTTCAGTCGCAGTACTGCAATGAGAAGTCTTGAAAATTGTACTCTCTGGAAGGTTTAACTCTCATTTTTTTCTACTTTAACATGCATATGTGAGTGATGACAAGTTTTTGTTTCACATCACCTTGCATATGCTAGCGAAAGCACTCTTTTGTTTCTGCACTCATCATCTCACTGCAGATTCTTAAACTTTCAACCATTATTTGTTTCTTGAACATGTATTCTGAGGTTAATGAATAAAAGTGTTCAACATTTTTGGTTTACGATTACGTGATCTCTTAGCTTTTGAATCTTTCTTTCACTGTAATCTGTCACTTCTAAACAAGAAAATAAGAAGCTCACATTCTAAACAAAATATAATAACTGTCACATACATTATATACATTATATTTATATATAAGTGGGTTGAAACCTATTTAATAAAAAACCGATTTCACCAAATTTGAAATTTTTTTATTTTTTTTTAGAGTTTAACAATACAAAATAATATGCATTACAACATTTTGTTTTGTAGTTAGATGTAATTTTTTAATAAGATTACTTTACCTTATATTTATTCTTTTATATAAAATAAAAGGATATTACTTTTTTAGCAACTACTTAAGGTATTATTTTTTTAACAAGACTACTTTATATTATACCATAAAATGCATATAATAATAAAATTTCTATCCACAAATAACTATATAATCCTCAGCTCAAGATTAATTTTTTAATTCTCCTTTTTTTTTCTTGCAAAATATTTATCTTTTATATTTTTGTAAGTTTTGCTACATGTTTTTCTTTTTTACATATAGTTTTAAACTGATTTTTTAAATTATTAATAATTTTGTATTACAATATAAATTATTTATTAAATTTTAATTGTAATAATATAATTTATTTTTAAAAACATTCATCTATTACAAATTTTAGTTATATAAAATACACGTTTATAATTTATCCTGAGAATTACAAGTTTGTTATTTTTTTATTATTTAATTATTCCATATTTTATTTCGATTTAAAGAGTTCCCAGAAAAAGAAGAATAACGATAACCTAATATATAAGGATAAGAGGAGAAGGAAGAGAATTGGGATAAGGAGAATTGAGAATTGAGAGATGGCGAAGAAGGGGAAGAAGCAACTGATGTCATCGGCGCCGTGGCGAGGTGAGGAGAGCGAAGTGTTCGAAGAGGGAAAGCTCAAAGTGACGAGGCAGGGTGATGGCACTGCGACCATGCACGTTCCCTCTTCCAAGTCCAACCATCTTCACCAGGACGAAGATTCCATCGAAATTGATCCCGAACTACGCTACAGTTTCCAGCGCAATTTCCAGGTTCTTCTTTTCTCTTAACAAAACTCTTTTATCTATTTTAATTTTGAACGTATCCCCATGTTTGGCTTATATAAGGAGAATTTCATTTCAAAATTAGGTATAGGTCTGTTTGGATAAATTTATCCACAAACACTCATTCGAGTAGAAACTAAGTAAGAAAACTAAACAAAATTGCTGAATATGTTAATATTAGATTCTATAACTGTGTGAATAAACTTTTACATATCAACTAGTTAGTAGATTTTAGTGCGAAATTTTTTATAGGATGTGGATCATTGTATTTCATAATGTACTGTTCAGAGTCTGAGTTTCGTTTGCGGAATTCACTGGTAAGTAACATAGTATCATACTCTTTGACCCATGGTTATTGAAATCGTGAGTTAACTCATAAGGTTGAGTGAGTTTATGAGTGCAGAACCTTGTTTTGAGTTAACTTGGAAGCAATGGTTTTTATAAGCTCAGGGTGAACTCGGGTGAACTAACGAGTTTGGTACTCGTACTGCCAGATAGTTAATTTCTTATCAAGGTTGACTATTTTGTATGCTTTATTACGGGATTAAAATGTTGAACTAGTATGCTAGTTATAGGTATTTTAATATTTTTTTATACTAAGTAAATTCATAGTTTAAGAAAACTTTTGAGTTTGACAACCTTGTTTATGACCTTTAACTGATATCATTATAAATTGCAGCATGTCCAGGTTGGCTTCCTTCACAGTTAATTAAGCTTTTGCTATTACATTCTTATGCACCATTCGTGTATATTACATACTACTATGCTAGTGCTACCCACATGCTTTCACATGCACGGACATGCCTTTGGTGTGTCCCCATGTTTGACGCATATCCAACATCGACACATATGACATGTGAAGTGTCAAATTTAAAAGGCATTATTTTGCATCTTGGACATCCATGTTGTGTCTCGTGTATGTGTCACTGCTTCATAACTATCATTTTCTCTTTTCTATATATTCTCATATTTACGGTATTACTCATTCTGTATAAACGAATTCGAGCATGTTTGGAAACCAATGTCAAAGCATGAAATGCAGAAGTAACATTTTGTGTAATGGACAATGAATGTGGGTTTAGTTGGATGGAACTAATAACTGAACAAACACTACAATGATTTCCTTCTTGTTTGTGGATTGATTTAGCATTGATGTACTTCTCCAAATTTTGGACTGATGTGTTTTTTTTTGTATAATGCAGTTTCTTCAACGTGTTTTTAGCATTGACACTGTTGTGAAACCTCTTCCTCCTGTCATGGCATACAATGTCTCTCGCAACTTGAGCTTCTTCACTCGCATTTTCACCCAATTCTTTGGTATGTTAGATTTGCAGCACCTTTTTCCACAGATGAGATTATTGAACAAACAAAGAAGACCAAATATATATCCTATAGGAAGTTTTACCCCCTCTTTTTACTCTAGATCTGAAATTTTTACTTTTCCCTAATTTTTTGCGTGGTGATTATGAAACTATGCTCTAGGTTTTATCTGCAAATGCCAAGTGGGAATTGGGTAGAACGAAATGAAATTATTTTATGTTAGGAATGGAGTAAAGTTTCCATTCAATTATTTGGAAAGTGAACAAAATGGTAAAGGGGATTAGTAAACAATAAGTTGATTCCATCTCATAATGCTTCCAAATCAGGGGAGAAACATGGTTTGAGTGGGATGGAACCTATTTCATCAAGTTTCATTTCTTTCCACCGTTAATTTTGAAAAAAAAAATCAAAGCAATGGTAATTAAGAGCATTCTACTGCATATTCTTCCATTCTACCTCATTCCATCAATTCAAAAATGAGAACTGTTTGCATGTTAGCTATTCACTCAATAAATTTCTTATATCATTCTCGTTTATTGGTTATATTTGATTGGAAATTACAAAATTATGAGTGATACAAATTTTTTGTGATTTTCAATCAATTTCAATGATAATAGTTGTTCAAAATAGTGTCTTAGAATGTATGCTACTGGTGTTTTTCTTCAAACCTAGTTTTTTTCAAATATTTTCTCTTACGTTTTTTGCGAAGCCTTCAAGTTGTCCATTTCTCGATGCTAACCTTTACTACTTTATACATGAACAAGAATCTCAAACCATATTTAGGGTTTAGGGTTTAGGGTTTCTCGATGTTTTATTTGGCATTTGAGTAGAGTGTCATACTAAAGTGTATGATCTATGATGGGAAAAAGTTATTGGTGGTATTTCTGCATCTTCATTGGATTAGCTATTATGTTTATTTTGGAAAACGGGTATTTGTTAATCTTTGATGTTTCCTTGCGTTTATGTTGCAGATCCTGAAGGTATTGCAAATGCCCAGAAATCCTTGGGCATAGGACAGGAAGATAAAGTTCGCAAAGTTCGTTGAAGACAATTGGGATTAGACACAGAATGGGATTGCGAAAAGGGAAAAAGTACTAAAATGAGGAAATAGACTTATCATCTATGATTAACCTTTTTCGGATTGATCACTCGTGGTATTGTTTAACTCGTAATGTAGTTATATATATTACAAATTGAGCAGCATGACAATTTGATTACTTCATAATCTTAAAAAAAGCAAGATCGTAGAGAATGTGGGTAGTAACTCTAATCCAATGTAATTTTGGTATTTAGTAAAAAATGAGACTCTCTATTGGGCGAGTTAGAAGGAATATTATTTTCAGTTAAAAAAATGGAGGAATAAATCATTAATTATCATCGTTCTTTTAATAGGAATCTTGCTCATTATCAGGGATTATGCCACCATTTTTTTCCAACCCCTTAAAGGGATGTGCTAAAGACATTAGAACCAGGGATTAAAAGAAAGGATTTTGATCGTCTGCAGTTAAGTGGAACTGCGCTAATCTCACACATCCAATTTATTTTCTTGGATAATAAATTAATATTTAAATTAAAATTATGTATTAGTTTTGATTGTGATTTACAACTGCGTGGTGCTGTGCAGTTATATATATATTACATCCATATAAAAATTAACCTATGTAGTTTTTGATTGACTTCATCTGTATAGTTCATGCAAAAAACTATATTCATGTCATTATTTTTTTAAGAGCAAACATAACATTTTATTGGTAAACCAAATTTGAAAACATTAAACATAATTTATAATAACAAAGGTTATATTGACCACTTGCCCTAAAAAAGTAAAGTAAAAAATGGATGGACTGATACAACAGTTAGTCATTTCATTCTGTGGTGACTGAAGATAATTGAGGTGTGATCTAGTAGGTATAGGGAAAATAATCCTCCTCATATCATAACCAATAATAACAATAATTGCTTCTGATTAATAAACAAATCAGCTCTTGTGTAGTGTTGAACTAATTTGGTTGATTTTCGGTTAACTCAAGCCTTGCTTTGAAAATAAGACCAATTTTTTATATGCTTAATGTTCGAAATTTGCTTTCTATAGTTGAAGACATTGCGTGCTAAGTACTCAAGACTCTACAAACTCTTAGTCCTTCTGAAAATTACATCGACAAAGACATTTTCAATGATACACTTCTCTAGCATACTTTCCACAGGCTCAAGGTATTAAAAAAAATATAAATATCTAGCACTATTCTGTGTTTCCATAGAAAAAATATACTCCTTTTCCCAACACCAAAACTTTTTCTAATCCACAAATTAGGTTTTGAATAAAAGCCCTAGCTGTGTGGTTCATTTAATGTATTTGACTTTGCTTCTAAAAACCTACTTTCCCTTTTGTAATATGATAGTGGCCTTCTAGGCTTTATTATTTTTCCATTTAGTCGTCATTAAGAATGTAAATGCACTTTGAATTCATTGAAGATGTTCCAAGATTCTTATTTTAGTCAAACATGGAACTCATTATGTGGACAACATGACACCATTGCCGTGCCCACTGTTTCAAGGCAAAGGAAAACCGACAGTGTCAATTTATATACAATTTCTGAGTAAATCAGGTTCTGAGTATGATTGATGGCATCATTATATTCATATTTTCTCATCAAAAAGTCAGCAAAGACATCTTCCATATGTATGGTTCTAATTTTGCTGTTATAGTTAACATATTGGTGATAGTGTACAAGTTAATCATTTACTAGCTTATAAGAAAATTAGTTGCTTATAAACTCAAACCTATGCTCATTGAGGGGATATGGTTTGAATTTTAGTTTAAAATATATTTAAATTAAATATGAAAAGTATATAGGTTCAATTTAATCAGAACAAAAGGAATTGGTTTGAATCAATTTTTGCAATTTTACCGTCTAATATTTTATTAATATGTTTCAACTTATTATTATATATGATGAATAATTTTAGGATTAAATATTTTTTTTTTACATGTTACTATAATTTCGTTTTTGATTTAAATTTTAAATCATTCGAGTATCTCTAATATGAAAATGATTGAAATGAGTCTGTGAAATGATTGTTAGTTTTTAAAAAAAATTATTAGTTTTTTTTTTAAATTTGTTGTTATTTTGATTGCATACTCAAGTATAACTATTTCCAATGGGTTGATGAAGTGGAATATCAAATTGAATCAATTTCATACAAAAAAGAAAGACTTATTTCATTCATTTTCATACAAACATTTGGATGGTCTAAAATTTGAACCAAAAACAAAAACCAATTTCATACTATAATAAAGGAAAAAAAAACATATTTAATCAATAATTTTATTATTTATTTAACTATAATTAAATATTTATTCTTTTTCTATTATGTATAATATTAAACAATTTAATTATATATATTAACCATCTTTTCTTTTTTATCAACAACAAATTTTCACGACTAATAATACGTTTAAGGTCTTTTTTTCTTCAAAATTCATTAATTTTCCTCCTTTCACACACACATATCTTACATATAAATAAAATAAAAAATACATTAGATTATATCATGATTAACTATCATGTACTTTTCTAAATTTGGATTCTCTACATAATTTTTGGTATTTGTCCTCTTAGTATTTCTTCAAAATACACTAATCTTGACATTTTAAAATATATTAAAAACTTTTTTTAATAAATCAAAATCAATATATTTTGAAGGCAGAGAGATAATACTAAAAATCTAGTAAAAAATCTAGACTCGCAAGCTTTTCCACAATCCTAAGAATGATGGACCATTACAATTAATATGGTGTTAGAAAAATAGGGACAGTGGAAGGATGATCTTAAATAAAGATAAATTGGAAAGTTAAGATATATTTTTATAAATTAAAGTATTAACTAATTTCAACAAACTTTTTTAATTTATGTATAATTTGAAAAGGTTTACATGAAAAATACCATTGGAATTTGCATATTTTAAGTTAGATTTATAAGATAAAATAAGTAATCCACTCTTCATTAAACTATGCAATTAGTCGAATATAAGTGAAGACAGATATTTACTCAGTGGTCTATTTTTATTTTTGTTTCTAACTCACCAATCAACTTACACTATCTCTCCAATATCCCTTAACTTATTGGTTAACTAAGTACTTAAAATTTAATTAAGGGTAAAAGAAAAAAAAAACACTACTATATATCTGTGTTTTCTTTGTTCTGCATTTCTTACCTTAGGATAATAGCTAAATTCCTACAAGCAAAGCCATCTAGATTAACTCTGCCCCCAAAGCTACGAGTCACTGGTAACATTCTTTTTATACTTTTTGGCATATGCAAATGCTTTCATCCCCTTTCACTAAAGCCTTATTTTTAGTACTGCTAGACAACTTGTCTTTCCTAAAAAAAATTGTCCAGAAAAATTTGAGGTATTTTGCCTTCAACCAAATCAGTCACCTTGCATTGCTGAAAGGAATATTGTTTTAAAATCCTTTACGCGTTTCTTACTCACATCATCTAACTAATAGTGAGTCAGCAATTTTATATAGTGATTTTTCTCTTCATATATATTTTAAGATAGCTTTTTAAGCTTTTAGCTCAACTTGACATATATTAAAGGAAACGCTTTTCTTGCACTTTCTGTTTTGTTTCCTTTTCTGACACGTAAGTAGTAATCTACTTGTGAGAAAAAAGTATTGCATCTCTATCTCCTTTGTTATCATGCAACTTGGGGTTGAATAGAACAATATTATAAGAAATTTCAAAAAGCAAGGCACTTCCTATATAGCTAGCAAGTTTGAAACCAAGTTTCTTTCCACTAGTTGCTGCAGAAATGCACAAAATTCATGGCTGAGAGTGCAGTGCGTTTTCTTCTCCAAAGGCTTGCACCTGTTCTTGAGAATAAGGTGAAATTGTTCACTGAAGTTCAAGCAGAAGTGATATACCTGAAAGGACAGTTGGAGCTGATAAGAGCCTTCTTAAGGGTTGCAGATGCGTTAGAAGAGAGTGATGAGGAACTTAAAGTTTGGGTTAAGCAAGTCAGAGATGTTGTTTATGAGGCTGAAGATCTTCTTGATGAATTGGAACTTGTCCAGGTACATAACCATACCAATGGATTCTCTATTTATCTCCGTATCAGGAATATGAAAGCTCGCTATCGGATTGCACATGAGTTAAAAAGCATCAACTCACGCTTGAAAACTATTTCTTCAAGTCGTAAGAGATTCCTCAGTCAACTGGAGACTTCTTCAGTGGCTTCAAATTCCATTAATACAGGTACTACTAACTGGCAAAGACTCTATTCACGCTTAAATGATGAATATCCTGATGGTCATGTACAGGGGAGCCACTCAATTATTGAATTATTTGTGTTCTTTCCCTGTCTTCAAGATAGATCAGTATCAATACTTGTAGTGAATGTTTTGAAACGTGTTCTGAAGTAAAGAATCCAATATGATGTGGAAGCTATACCTATTAGCTTATTATTAAACATGAACGTGCTAGTAATCATTAAATTGCTGCTGATCCAATCGAAGTATTTACCACACCATTTCTTGTTGAGCTCATTTCTTCGTTCTTTCATTTCACTATTAAAAAAATAAGGAATACAAATCTATCTGCTGATATTTCTATATACGGTATTGAAGATGACACATCAACTAGAGATAAATACATTTCAAAGTATATAGGTGAATACAAACTTCACCTTATAAGTCGATTTTATAAGGTTGAGTTAAGTTTAAAGTCCACTTTTTAATATGGTATCAGAGTTATTTAGAGTTTATCTTAACGAGTGTTTGTTGCCTTATTAGGCCACGCGCTGTCAACCACTCATAATATATAGTCTCACGCACGAGTTTGAGGGTCTCAAGCCTATCCTAAAGAGAGTTTATATATAGTCTCACGCACGAGCTTGAGGGTCTTGAGCCTATCCTAATGAACGAGTGTTTTTGGTCTTATCAGGCCACTTGCTATCGACCACTCATAATATATAGTGGTAACCAAGAAGGTGCAAAAGAAGTGAGCAAGTGGTAGTAAGCAAATTGCATTCTAACAATACAAATGTACTTCTTTTGCTAAAACAATAAACATATCCTGAAACAGGTAACGCATGGCATGATCAACGAGGAGATGCTCTTCTCCTGGACAACAATGATCTAGTGGGCATAGACAGGCCAAAAAAGAAGTTTATAGGATGGTTGATCAATGGTTGTCCTGGACGAAAAGTGATTTCTGTTACTGGAATGGGAGGGATAGGAAAAACTACTTTGGTGAAGAAAGTATATGATGATCCAGACGTAAAAAAACACTTCAAAGCCTGTGTTTGGGTGACTGTTTCTCAATCTTGTAAAATTGAGGAGCTTCTCAAAGACTTGGCCCTGAAGCTCTTTTCTGAAATAAGGCGACCGATTCCAGAGGGAATGGAAAGCATGTGTAATGATAAGCTCAAGATGATTATCAAAGACCTGCTGCAGAGGAAGCGGTATCTAGTAGTATTTGATGATGTGTGGCATATGTATGAATGGGAAGCTGTCAAATATGCATTGCCAAACAATACTTGTTGTAGCAGGATCATGATCACCACTCGTAGATCTGACTTAGCCTTTACCTCCAGCATAGAATCCAATGGTAAAGTGTATAACTTGCAACCCTTGAAAGAAGATGAGGCTTGGGATCTATTTTGTAGGAACACCTTTCAGGGTGATTCATGTCCCTCATATTTGATTGACATCTGTAAATATATCTTAAAAAAATGTGAGGGTCTTCCCCTTGCAATTGTGGCAATCAGTGGTGTCCTAGCCACAAAAGACAAGCGCAGAATTGATGAGTGGGACATGATTTGCCATAGTCTTGGAGCAGAAATTCATGGCAATGGCAAACTTGATAGTTTTAAAACTGTACTCAACCTCAGTTTTAATGATTTACCTTACCATTTGAAATACTGTTTCTTGTACTTAAGCATCTTTCCTGAGGACTATCTGATTCAGCGCATGAGATTGATTCGCTTATGGATAGCAGAAGGATTTATTGAAGCCAAAGAAGGGAAAACAAAGGAAGATGTAGCAGATGATTACCTGAAGGAGCTCCTGAACAGAAACTTGATACAAGTAGCAGGGACAACATCTGATGGAAGGGTCAAAACTTTGCGAATCCATGATCTTCTACGGGAAATCATCATTTTGAAGTCTAAGGACCAAAACTTTGCATCCATTGTCAAAGAACAAAGTGCGGCATGGCCTGAAAAGATTCGGCGGCTTTCAGTGCACGGCACATTACCATATCGGCAGCAACATAGGTCTGTCTCTCAACTCCGTTCCTTTTTAATGTTTGGCGTTGGAGAACATGTACCCCTTGGCAAACTGTTCCCAAGTGGTTTTAAACTGCTTAGTGTTTTAGATTATCAAGATGCACCTTTGAAGAAGTTTCCACTAGCAGTTATTGATCTATATCATTTAAGATATCTAAGCTTAAGGAACACAAAGGTGAAAATGGTTCCAGGTTACCTAATAGGGAAGTTGCACAATCTAGAAACACTCGATCTTAAGAAGACTTCTGTCAGAGAATTGCCTGTAGATATTCTCAAGCTTCAAAAGCTTCGCCATCTCCTTGTCTATCAGTTTAAATTCAAAGGTTATGCACAGTTTCACTCCAAACATGGTGTTAAGGCCCCTACTGAAATAGGAAATTTGAAGTCACTACAAAAGCTTTGTTTTGTGGAGGCAAACCAAGACCGTGGAATGATAATAAGGCAGTTAGCGAAGCTAACTCAACTAAGAAGGTTAGGAATCTTGAAACTTAGAGAGGAAGATGGGATGGCTTTCTGTTTGTCCATTGAGAGATTAACAAATCTTCATGCCCTCTCTGTTACTTCTGAGGGTGAGAGTAAAGTCATTGATCTGACATTTCTTTGTTCACCCCCTCCATTTCTTCAACGCTTGTATTTGTCAGGGCGTCTACAAGAGTTACCATGTTGGATACAGTCTCTTCATAGCCTAGCTAGGTTATTTCTGAAATGGAGCTGTTTAAAATATGATCCTCTAGTGTATCTGCAAGGTCTGCCAAACCTTGCACATCTTGAACTACTTCAAGTTTATGATGGTGACACTATGCATTTTAGGAGTGGAAAGTTCAAAAAGCTCAAGGTTTTAGGTCTTGACAAGTTTGATGGACTCAAAGAGGTGACAGTGGGGAAGGATGCAATGACTTGCCTAGAAAGGCTGAGCATAGGGCGTTGTGAATTGTTGAAGAAGGTTCCATCAGGCATTGAGAATTTGACTAAGCTGAAAGTCCTGGAGTTTTTCGATATGCCAGATGAACTGATGAAGACAATATGTCCACATGGTCCAGGAAAAGATTACTGTAAAGTTTTACATATACCAGATGTCTATTCTACCTACTGGAGAGATGGAGGTTGGGATGTTTATGCTCTAGACACTTTCACCAGAGATTGTTCTCCTAGATCAGGCACTCTCATAAGAAGTCATGAACCTCGCATTCAGTGGAAGCTGTAACTCTAAATTGTGGAATATTTGGTACAATTCTAGAGTATGTGTTGATCTTGAATCAAAATTGAAATTTCAGTTTAATAATACCCAGATTTATTGATATTGTGTGGGTTATTGAGGTGATATTTCAATTTTGATTGGACAACAACTTTAACAGCACCCAAGGAAGTGTAACAATTTCTATAGATTACCTAAACTGTGCTTTAAAAATTGAGCAGACTCATTTCCTGTATAGAAGTCAGTGCTCTAAATAAAGGTGTAGGTTTTTGTTCACCTTTGTTTAAATTTGATCAATGTAAATAAATTCCATAATCACCATTTGTTAAATACACATTGTATAATACAATTCTTCCTATATTACATATTCAGATTTGATTCTATTTTGTTATGATTAAAGAAATAATGTGATATCAGCAGTCGTGCCTATTACAAGTTATATTTTATTATCAATGCAAATGAAAATTAATATAACTACGCTTAGCATTGAATGAAAAATAAATTAAAAAAACAGAGAAGTTGTACAAAATTACCTCGATGAACTCTTAATGCAGATGGAAGACAGACAAAACCTTCTATCTCCATTACCTTGATTCAGAAGACTAAGTAGGGGAAATATATTTTCTCTGCTGGTTTGCTCTATTAGGTTTCAGTTTGTTTTTCAAACCCAACCAAAACTCATACTAGCGTGGATCAACGAAATCGTATTCTGTTTTAAAATTCTAAAATTAAACTTTTTATTTTAAAAATATAATGAGGTTTAACTTATAGAAAGTTACTTTATTTATGACTTAAAAAAAAAACAATGCTAGTCGTCTTAAAATATAAATTAAAGATCATTTAATGAATTAAAAAATTCATATGAATCAAAGTTTTAAGAGAATCATTATGATTAACGTAACAAAATAATCATGATATTCAAGTGTAAAAAGATGGGAAAACATATAATAGATTAAAGGAAACAATTACACTAGAAAAATTACAATTGCATGAGAATTATAAAAAAAAAAAAAGATAAAATCGAACAATGTTATGGTACAATATTAAATTAAAGTCATAATATACATGAAATAATGATATTTATTTTACCAATATAATATAACTGCGAATATACTTCATATATTCTAATGTAGTCTCAATGTCTAATTTGGTGACATCATATTAACATTCATCTGTGATAATTTTTCATCCGCACATGTAAATATTTACACTTAGTTTTTTCATTCTTTCCCATGTTGCACTTGTCGTCTTATATATTCTCTTGTAAATTAAAAAAAAAAAAAAAACCTACCGAATAACACTTCTACTTTACTTTTAAATGCATTATTTTGAATTTTACTTTTAAAACTCTTTTAAGACAAAAAATGAAGAGAAAATGGTAGACTGGGACAATCCAAGGGAAATCACACTTCTACAAATATGGTACATCAGAATAAAAAAACAAAAACAGTACATCATTTTCTCAAACCTGCCATTGCTCAATCTGGAGCACTAAATACATTTGGATTACGTGACTTTTGAATAAGAAACACTTTCTTCATGGCAGTCAAAAAATCCTGGGCTGAATGACAATTTGTTGTTGCTTGTGCAGAATTTCAGAACCAGTTCCTTACCTTCGTAGGATGATACAGACGTGCATATGTACAAAAACTGAGCAAGTGGAAGAAGAGACTTCACGATATGTCATCACCTAAATATGTGAATACCCTTTTCTTGAAGAGGCGAGCAAGGTCAACAATTTCAGTTTCTCTTATATGCTTCACCATGCTGTCCTGCTGCTCATTTTTTTTTCCTTTCCGAGATAATCTGCTTGCAACATCAATTGCCAAACCAGCCATATCCCTAGTGGTCGTTAAACCTCGCAATACAGTGCCAGAATATAAAGGATTCGACACTAGTCTGTTAAGTAATATCAGTATCTCCCGTATCAAAAATGTCCTGACAGTTCAACAAATGAAATGAGTCGCAAAAAATCGATTAGAAACAAAATATAAACAGAAATGGAATATATATATATATATATATATATATATACATATTCTCCTTCTTTCATAAAACAAATAGAGAAATGAAATATATATATATATATACACACACATATTCTCCTTCTTTCATAAAACAAATGGACTAAACGAACCATTAGAAAAACAATTGTAAAGTACAAATTTACAAACACTTAACTTTTCATTATCTAAAAAAGGATAAGTAAAGAAATGAACAATTTTTATGATTGTATCCAAACAGTCAGTTTTATTACCTCTCCCTGAAAATTTCTGTCTGCTGCTCATGTGATCCAGCTTCGAGGTCCATCTCTGACACAAGTAATTGCAAAATCAACATAAGATAGTTTACCCCTCTACTTGAGAGCCTATGACCAACAAAAATTTCAAAACCCGGTTGTCCAGACGATGCAAGGAATGCCAGCACAAGAATCACATTTCTGCTTACTTTCAATCCCTGAAATTGCAATGACCTAAATTTTAGGTAGTAATATTTTGAAATATGTATAATATTACTTTTCCCAAACTGAAGTAAATTACTTGACTACATCCTTATCATAGAAGAGAATAATAAAGCTTTAAATCTTAATTTTTTGTCCAAAAGTTTTAGAAGAGTACTTAATTTATTTACGTATTTGTTAAATTAAGTGTGGAAGATGGCTACACTTTTCACTTCTCAATGTTTAAGTAACTCATTTATTCTATAAATTATCTTCAATTTGAACCCCCAAAAAAATCCGCAAGGTCTTTAATGAGTTGTGATTCTTCGGCAGGAAACTGTACAATCAATTGGACAATATCACAATAAATGTGATATCAACAGAATTCATAATAAATTAATCACATCTCAATTGATATACCAAATTGCAGCATGGTATGCCGGTGTAAGTATCTTTGATAGCAAACATACCAGTAAACCAACTCTATGAGAGGTTACACAATCAGACAATCCTTGAAGGATGATTTTAAAATTTTGGAAATCTGAAGTCGATTCATTCTTATCCATAGCACTGCTATCATCCCCCTCTTTACAACCATAGCAGAAAGCAGCCAACAGCTTTGGACCTTAAATGCGTGAAAATAAAAATTCAAAAAATACAAATAAAAAGTTAGGACCTGCATCGAATGCAACAGCACATACAAATTGATATTAACGCTCAATTTAAAACTAGAAATCTAAAATAGATATCTCATGAAGTCAGGTATGAGGTGGTTCAAGGCATGTTCTGTCTGAAGATCCTTTATTCAATAAGTATCAGACCTTGTGTAAAAGCAACACGGTATTGAATTTACTTTAGAAATACCACATCCTTCTACTGTTTATAAGGGTGTATGTTAGTTCAGGATTAACAGGTATTAAAGCCCAATAGCACACAATATGGGGCAAAGACTCAAAAAGTGGTTACTAAAGAGAGGTAATGATAGAAAGTGGTAGAAAGAAAAATGTTACGGAATAAAGAACTTTCAAGCACCAGGTCACCCGAGCTAGAGATACAAACTGAGTATTTGAGAGAACTCAGAACTCTGCTATAATAACACAAGTGATATCATGTAAACTGGCACTTGCTTTGTAAACTTCACAATTCAGATATCAAAACATGGAGAGTCAAACTAAGATTGTTTGAGTTCATGAATTTTATCAGGTATTTGACAGTTGTCAGTCAGTTTTGCCAATATTTCATTACATAAAATTGATGCAGGAGAATAAAACTCCAAACCTCCCATCCCATCATTGTAACAAGAAACAAAAAGGAAGCAACAAAGTTTTGTTGATTTTTAACAAATTTGCAAATAAACTCACATGTTCTTAAATTAGGGACTAGAAGAAACTATTAAAAGGAGTATTGCAAAATAATTTCATTCAAGCCGACTGACGTATACATGGTAAGACTGGATTTAACAATTTTTTAAAAAAACAGGAAATTATTTATTTTCTTTCAAAACTGTTACATTCCTACAAAGCTACAAGAAAAGACACAAGAGAGTTATAAGTCTACATGTAGCAATTGCTAAAACAATTGAAATGAAGGGTGCCAGTAATCAAACTATGTAGTACTTTATGAAAAAAAAAATGATAAATTGGTTAGCAGAGGAAGCTTACAATTCAGAACCAGGTATAGAAGTCTTAGAGTGTGTTTCTTCACACACAGCCCAGCATCCTTCTTTAGCAATTCTGAAATAGTTTTAAAAACTATTTTCTGGCTAAACCTGTGTTCACACAAACTCTTGACATGAACATGATATCTTCATAAGCCAATTTTTAAAAGTAAAACAGGACCTTAAAACTTACTGCTCCCTCTCAAAGCAAGCATTACTTCTCACGAAAAGCAGCTTCATAATAGATACTGCCTCCACTCTCACTCTTTCTTCAGTGATCCTCATGGCAATTTGATGCATTATCTCAAAAAGATACACCCAATTTACATGAGGTTGTAAGGAGTTTTGATGGTTCTGGAATTCTTTTCTGCTTTCTATTTCTTCATCGACAAGATTTTCATCTTTTACACCAAAATCCACAAGGTCCTTCCCATTGCAAAGTCCTTCAATGAAGACATTGTCCCTGAGCAGAGTGCACTGGAAAGATCAAATCATAAGTTCATAAGAACAGGAACAGCAACAAGGAAAGATAGAAGAAGTGACTTCACAAAAAGTAAAGTCGTCCGCCAACTTATAACATATCCTGGATTCTTAGTCTAGCCGCCAAAGGGGTGAAAAGGTACAGATCACTAAACTCTAGAAAAATATATATTCTATACCACAAAGGCCAAGCAGCATTTTCTGAAAGCCTCATATTAAAGAATTGTTTTCTACAACAAAGCATTTTAACCAAATCAACAATTCAAATGGTAACCTTAGGATACACAATTAACACAAAGTTGTTAAAAACAAGGGAAAAGGTTATTCAAATAATGCATACCTCCTTCCAGCATTATTTTCCAATTCCAGTAGGAGCTTCAGAAGCATATGCAGTACACATAGAGAGCTATGGACAATAACAACCTATGCAAGAGGGAGGAATTTTGTCAGTAAAGGTTTATGGATTATAAAATAGAGAGCAAGAAAAAAAAAAAAGAACACCTGAATAAATTAGTTTCACAAACTTGAGAAAGCAATATGACAAGTATAAGGACTGATAAGAACCTTGATGGAACCAGACCACAAAGCAAGCCCAAACCCTTATAAACCCCACACTAGACTTTCAATTTTAGAATACCATCAAAAGCATAAAATGACGTGAGCAAATAATGACTCAATAACCCCTGAATAAATAAAAAATCATTTTAGAAAAATCATAGCTCACAATTAGTGAGGTAGAGCAAGCCAACTGCATTGCAAAGATGTCCACTATGATACAATTTCAGATGGATTTAATACAGTCAAAACTTGGTTCTAGAAACCAGATATATCAGAACTTTAATCTATGCCACACATATAGAATACAAGGCTCAAATATTTGAAACTTTATGCTGAGGGAAGTCGTTATTAGTTTCTGTTAGAGCCCAGGAAAGAGAAATGAGAAGTTGATATACGCATAGAAAAGGAGAAAGAGATCTCCATGGGCATCCCCCTTAACTGAAGGTTCCCTTGTTCATGCAGACATTCAAATTTTCCAAACAAATCCTGTTACCCTAAACCCTAAACCCTAAAGCAAACTGTTTTATGAATCTGTTTGACAACCTTGTAATCCAATACATATTGTTTGCTAATGTGTTAGCATTACAGAGTATGGAGAGAGGAAATAGCAGATTAGTTAGTAAAAGTTGGAGAAGTTAGTTAGCCAGTAAGGGAGTTAATAAATAGGAAAACATAAGGGAAAAGATTCATCCCTGCTTGTATCATTTTGTAGATTGAGCATTTGCTCAAAGGAGAAATCCTTTGTGAATGGGATACCCTTGAAGGATAGATCTCCTATTTCAAGTTTTTTCCATTCAATTCTATAATAAAATTCCCTTTTTTTCATTTATACTCTTCCTAAACTATGAGTATTAATTATTACTTTTACGTACAAAGAAAAAGTATTGAATCTTTAAGAACCTGTATGATCCATTAAAATATCTACCAAATCATCTTTCTGTAAACCTACTACTTAAAAGAAAAAGTTATAAGCCACAGAACAGGTAATAGTAATATAAGCTTGCAAGCAATTGGAAAATAAAACATTAATTCACAACGTACTTACATTTTCCATACCACAGAGATCAAGCAGTGGTCCAATTAAAGCTTCCAAAACATTTGTTCCATCAGCTATCTGTAAAACACATCAATAACTGGATGATACACAATTACACTAACATTATTGAACAATAGAACCAGCTTAATACCAACAGTTAACATATCCAACATGTTACCATGAAAAGGAACCAGTTCTAAAAATTATAAAAAATGAAAACCAAACTAAACTATGATACTATTAGAAAAGACAAATGCAGAAAATGATGACTGGGAAATCCTCCTGGTACCACACCTAACATGGACAAATTAACAGAAACAAAAACACTGGGCACAAGAGAAGAGAGATCCGTATATCTAACAACAAAACCGCTTTAAAACAACCATGAGGAGAACCCCAGAAAGCAAAAAAAATTATAAACCAGCAAACAAACATCAGAGTTCATGCCAATTTCTTTACCTTGCTTTTTTGGGAAAAAAATCAAAAGCAATGATCAAGCGAAGGTCACTCACTACTCACTACTTCAAACCAAACAATTTCATGTCTTGGAATTTCCATTGGATCAGAATTCACAACTTCATATATGAGTTCTACAGGGGGATATATAAAAAAGGAGAGCTGAAATAATACCTTTGTCAATGCAAGATAGAGATTTGAAATTTTAACTGCCTCTGGAGTATGAAAACGATCCTTGAGGTAATGCAAAGCTACTCCTGAAGAGCTTAAATCTGAAAATAACTCTCGTGTTATTTCAGTGGGCATACTCATATTCATACAGCCAAAGAGAATATGAAAATCTCTTTGACAACCCACAAGCAACTTGGATATCACATTATTTCCCATCTTTTTAGTAGGAGATCCCCATATTGCCAGCAACTTCTGGGAGAGATCAAGATAAGCTGAGAGATCATCACTTAGAACACCTTGGGATTCTTGATGACTAACCATGTCCGTTTCAACTCCCTTAGCTTTAAAAGTAGTTTCAACTGGCATACAACAAAAACAAGTCAAGGGGTTGTCACATGTAAGAAGAAAACAGAAAATTCTTTAAAATGAGAGATATATTTTTCTCATGTCTCACCAATTGGATCGTTTGAAGATACTCCATTTTTAAATTTTGAAGATGTGTTATGACAATTGGGATCAAGAGTTCCGAAATCCCTGTCAATTTTGCCCCAGGTTAATAATAACTTTATGCCACATGTGACGCAACATTACATTAGAGTGAGTAAGGATAAAAATTAAGAGACAACCTCTAGCCTGATATGCTACACTGGATGCTTATTTGTCATTCTAGACTATTCTATTACTCAAGCAATTTAATTATTAACTATTTCAGGCGAACTGTTTCTTTAGCTGAAACCATTTGTCACACAATACATAATTTGCAATGGCATAAGTAATACAAACAGTGATAGGGACATATTCACCAACAGTTACTCCAACAGTTGTTAATTTCAGCATCGGCTCATAAACTTCATAGCAGAAAGTTAAGTTCCCCTTTTCATCCTATTACATCATTTTCAGTGCCTTCTACCTCATATGACATGATTCAATATATGTAAGCAACATGGTATAAAGCTGCAATAAATTAAAGAGCTAAACTGCAAGCTTTCTCGTTGACTAATCTGAGATGCAACTGAAAGGAGTCATTATTAAAAAAATGACTTACTTGTTTATACTCTTTGTCTTTGTAAACTTAGCGCGACCACTTTCTTCTTCGTTACTAGAAGACGTGAATTTGGGTTTATCTTCTTTTTTGTCTCTTTCTTTCTTTAACTTGACACGCTCTTTTTCCTGAAAGCATGCAATTGAGTTACGACATTCCAACAGTTAATCGACTCCCAATAAAAAATTTGAAGCAGTAACAGAAGTGTGAACAAATAAACAGAATCTAGTCCTCAGAAAAAGAAAAAAAAAAGACAATGCGTGTATATAGTTGCCCAGCCATACCAGATTTGCAATCTGCTTTGTTGCATGTTCCAGCTCCCTCTGTTCTTGCCGCCAACCAACATGCCAAGTTTAGTACAAGAAAAAAATAAGCTAACATTTTAACAAACATTGGAACAATCCAGCATAGCAAATACCTTTTTCCCTCCCTTGTAACTTCCAAAACAAACAACAACACAGATAGGGGAGCACTACCAATAGAAACCTCAAGGAATAACGATTGAAATAGACACCTTAAATATCTTAAAATCAGATGACAAAATTTCACTGACCAAACTTCCCTCTATTACACTCCACGTCGAAATTCCAATACTAAAACGGAAGCCCCTTTGAGAAAATATTTATGTTTTCACCCAACTGACACTTGTTCTCAACCTGTTTCCTAACAGTTTTTTTTTTTCTTCTGCAGAAATATTTGAAAGTGGTAGTAAAGTAACACAGTGGCATTTCAGTAAATAAAAACAAAAACAGAATAAACAACGACACCAAGTTTGAATATAAAGTGCAAGACCTAAAAATGGAAGATTGGTGCATTTACTTCCATTTGGAGATTCGTGAATACTACCTTTAAGCGTTCGATCTCGAGGTCTTTGTCGGAAGGAGGATTAGGAGGCGAATCGACAATGACAGCGGTGATCCTCTGAGATAGCTCTCGCGGTGGCGAGAAGGAAGCGGCGGAAGGAAGCGGTTGCGGAGGGTGATAGGAAGTTGAGGGAACGGCGTTAGAGTATGGATTTGGTGGTAAGAAGCGGTGGTCCTCCGGGGAGGAAGAAGAATAAGGGTTAGAGGTTGGTTTCGGTGCGCTTGCAGTGAGGACAAAGAGCTCTTCGATCATCGCGTGATTCCATTCGTCGAACAATTCGTCGTTTGGATTCTCCATCGTTCAAACCCACTCACTCTCTCGGTTGTTAGGGTCTTTCTTAGCCTTTCAACACTCAAAAATGGCAATTTAAAGCTTTAACTGTTTTTGGTTTTTATTTATCTGGAATATGACAAAATTGTTTTTTTTATTTAAATTAAATTTAAATTTCCCAAGTCACTCCTTCTTATTATATTCAACTAGATTTTTTTTTAACAAACTTAAAATTAATTATCCTAAATTTAGTGCGACTCCTGTCATGTCACTAGACATTGTCTCGCAACATTTTAGAATAGTTTAAAGATGTAATATTTTTACCTAATATTTAATTTAAATAAATTATAATTTTTGCAAATTCGAGTAAAAAAAATAATCTACCAAATATTTTCTAATTCAATAAATAAGTTTATCAACTCAAAACTTATAAGTTAAAAAATGAGTTAGTGTATTACTTGAAATGACAACTACTAGAAAGCTTGAGAAGAGCACACTGTATCTTGACACTTTGACGTCCTGATCAAGACAACATCCAATTATCTTATGTTTATGATTCAAATTTAATCAAATAATTAGCAATATTAAATGAAACTCAAATTCTAAATCATGATTAAAATATATGTCTCTTACCTGTGCGTACATATAAAAATCCAATACAAGCAATATAGATGGATAAACATGTAAAAGTAAATATATGTTTTTATATCTTTTAAAATAGAAGTGACAAAGTAAGTCATGTATGGTAGGTCGGCTTCTTAGTGAAATGGGTCAACATTTGGAATCATAGGTTACTATTTGTCTTAGGCAATGGTTTCCTGCATCGATCAAGGCACAGGACGAATTTTTAAAATTTTCATTGTGTCTTCTCTTTTTCATTTTGAAAAATAGTGTATGGTGATGTAGAGAAAGTTCATTCTTGTGGTGAAACTTTGCTTTGAGCTGCAGAAGAGGAGGTTATATTCATTGTTGTGCACGGACGTTCAGTGTAAGCTTCGTTTGCCAAGTTAATGAGGTAATTAGTCATTTTTCAGTCGTTTCTGGTGTTTCGTTCGAGCTCAGCTGGTCCCAGATATCGGCATCCAGAAGTCTGTTTTTTTCATTACAAATATTAATATCCGGAAGTCAATTTTTTCAATTACGGATGTCAACATCCGGAAGTGTGGTTCGTTGCTTCCGGACGCCCATGTCCGTAGGTCAAAATTGGCTTATGAATGTACATATCCGGGATTGTTTTATGCAATCCGGATGTATATATCCAGAAGCTAAGTGTTGATATTTTTTTTTCTTATGGATTTATTTATCCGGAAGCTAAGTGTTCATTTTTTTTTTCCAGCAGCCCAATGGATACAACAAAGTCATACATGGGAGTTTTAGGGGAGATTGATGTGTGGGATGGATTGGATGATGTTGATCTGGAGCAGTCAATAAGTTATAATGCATTAGATAATGAACACATGGCACATGAGTGTAGTGAGACATTTTCTACAAATGAGGTATGGTCAATGTTGTGAAAGTTTTTTTTATGACTTGTTTTAAAATTTGGCATATGTTATTGTAGGTATTCCGTGATCGAGATGAGCTGTTAGAGTGAACGAGAAGTGTTGGCTATAGTTATGGGTTTGTTATTGTTATATTAAGGTCGGATACATGGACGGACCAACGAGGAAGGATGACCTACGTATTGTTAGGTTGTAAGAGAGGAGGTAAATACAGACGATATAAAAAAGAAGTAGATGTCAGTCGAACGGGAAGTAAGAAGTGTGAGTGTCCTTTCAGATTGCAAGGCAAACCAGTCAAGGGTGGATGGTTGAATTAATTTGTGGTTCTCACAATCATGACTTGGTAGAGACAATGGTGGGTCATCCGTATGCTGGAAAGTTAAGTATAGAGGAAAAGGTTATGGTTGAGGATATGACTAAAACTTCGATCAAGCCAAGAAATATTTTACTAACCATGAAAGAGAGAAATGAGAAGAATGTGACGACGATTAAGCAGGTTTATAATGCAATGACTGTTCACCGAAGATCACAACGAGGTCACAAAACAGAAATGCAACAACTGATGTTGTTACTGGAGTGAGACAGGTATGTGCATTGGTGTAGGTGTGATGAGGTCTCGAATATTGTGCAAGATATATTTTGGACACTCCCAGATTCAGTAAAACTGGTGAACTCATTTAATATTGTCATATTAATGGATAGTACGTACAAGACGAACAAGTATAGGATGTCGTTACTTGAGGTTGTTGTGATTACGTCAACAGATTTGACTTTCTCCATTGCATTTTGTTTACTAGTAGCAGAAAAGGAAAATATTTTTTTGTGGGCCCTTGACAAACTTAAAGGGTTGTTTTTTAGAGTTGATTCATGCCCTAGGGCGGTGGTATGTGATAGAGATGTTGTCTTAATGAATGCAATTAGAATGGTGTTTCCTGAAGCTTATAATTTGCTCTGTCGATTTCACATTGATAAAAATGTGAAAACAAAATGTAAAATGTTGGTGCATCCAAGAGAGGTATGGGATCAAGTAATGGAAGTGTGGGGATCTGTTGTGGATTGTGATATTGTTGAGGCATCTGAAAATCATGTCAATGCTCTTCGAGTTGTCTGTTCTCCATGGCCTATATTTGTTGATTATGTGATGGAAACATGGTTACGTCCACATAAAGAAAATTTTGTGAAGGCATGGATAGATAAGGCGATGCACTTAGGAAACACAACAAGTAACAAAGTTGAGGCGACACACTAGAGCCTAAAGAGAGTTCTTCAGAATTCGATGGGGAATTTATGTTTCTGCTGGAATTCCATCAATAAGATGATTATTTTACAACATAATGCAATCAAAGCTTCATCCCAAAAGAGTCTGCATGTGGTTGGACATCGGCTTAAGGTTACAGCTTACAAAAAATTGTCAGGTTTTGTGTCTAAATATGCTTTGAACCTTATTCCGAAAGAGGTTGATAGGGTTAAATCAATGGGGTTTGATAAAAGTAGGTGTGGATGTACTCTTACATGTACTCATGGTCATCCTTGTGCGTGTCAATTGACTTCGTTTGGTGTTGGTAGCATACCACTTAAATCAGTACATGTGATGTGGATTCGTTTAAGCTTTGAAGACATTGCAACTGAACAATCTTCATGTGAGTTGTCAATTGATAAAGAGTTTGAGGTCATCGCGAACTGTCCTACACAATTATGAGGAGCCTACGGATGGCCATATCCAGAAGTCAGTGAGGTGCCAGCGGATGGCCATATCCGGAAGTGACAAATGTGCCTGCGGATAACCATATCCAGAAGTCAAAATGTTGCTTGCAGATGACCATATCCGGAAGTCACAAATGTGCCTGCAGATAACCATATCCGGAAGTGAGTGATGTGCCTACAAATGTCAGTGTCCGGAACTGATGTAGGTTAATACACTGAAATACTAAAACATTGTAAGTAGCATGAAGCAGAAACCGAAAACATTGTTAATAACAATATTAAAATCCATATTGAAACATATAGATAAAGTTCAAATACATTGTCATGGATAAAAATATTACATAAAAAGAAATCCCAATACATTGTCAATCATTCCTACGTGCATGTCTCTTGACATATACGACTCTATTATCAGTCGCTCATCGTGCTAACATAATGGCTGCTTGTATGCCTTCCCGAACAGGGTTGTCCTCCACGACATCATCATGATTAAGTAATGGTTGTAATGTTTGTGTAATTCTACGACAAATACCCTACAAGCATGAATGACATACTGTTAGAAAAAGATAATACAAATTAATATGTTAACAATGTTAGAAGCATACCAGAGCATGATGTGACTCCTCAGGATGACTTGACACTGCTTTGTGATCACGTGCATATGAGGGTACCGGTACAGGACGCTCATCCTGGTCCGTATTAATCACATATGGATGTGATACAGATCTAAACCAAGCCATGTAATCTTCAACGTAAGCGCCATGATGAGGTGTTATGGCATAGTCATGTATGACATAATCATTGAAATGTAACCATCGACGGTCCATTTCATTTGTATTCGGATGACCATGTCCAAGTACAGATGGGTTGCGAGGGATGATCTGTGTATATCCATACTGACGCAGAACACGTTCTGGCATGTGCAATTGTGTCCAATTTCCAAGCCTCAAATAACCACAGAATAAGGAAATCCACTCGAATGGACGTTCTTCCTTGTGCTCATTGTATGGACAAAACCAAATGGAAGCTAGTGTCAATGTATCCAACTGTGATCGAACAACAACAATTGAATTACCTTTTCCAGCATCATACAGCCTACACCGAGGTTTGTCTTCATAATACAGTGCTTGCATACATCTCATCCCTATAGACGGGAAGTGCTCATAAATCCACCCCTGCAACAATGTCGCATAACCAGCTAGTTGCTTAGTGTTTGCATAACTACAATCTCCTAGCTACTCATACATGTGAGTTAGGGCAGCTACTGCCCAAGAATATCCCCCGGTAAGCCTCAAATCAACAAAAAACCCAAGATAAAATACACTGACTGATGTAGCACTCTTGTCCGCAAAAATAGTGCAACCGACAAGATGAAGTAAGTAAGCTCTGGCAGCCACAGTCCACTACCTCCTTGAGCATGCGTCTTCGTACACATCTCTTAACCAACTCAGGCGCACATGAGCTCCCTGATAGTGTCTTGTTTCTTCAAATGCAAGTCCACGGTCAACACGGAGGGATTCTACCAATAAATCATTCGCCGAATCTGAATCTAAGGTTTCCTACGTGTAAAAATGACTGACAATGGGTAAATGCAACAAATTTGACACATCATCAAGAGTGATGGTCATCTCCCCAACCGGTAAATGAAAGTTGTTTGTCTCTGCATGCCACCTCTCTACAAAAGCACACAACAGTCCTCAGTCTAAACTCTCATAACTAGCATGAAGCAGACCACCTAAGTTAGACAATTCTACATCAGCCTGTATGCGCTCATGAGGTGCTCCTAACTTATTTATCTTCCTCCCATGTGAAACGACCTTCAACTCACCACGATCCTACAATAATCAACATATATCATCAATAAATAAATACATACCAAATACAAAAAAAATATTTTTTATTACTTACCAAACCATCCCACAACTGTTTCGCTACATGATGTTCATAATTAACGAGTAAGGACTTATCCAATGACTCTCTTGGATAGCCTTCATCATCAACTTCAACTTCTTCTTGTTCAATATAATCTTCAAAGTTTTCATTTGGAATTGAAGTACTAGGGCCACCATGTTTTCTTCTCACCGATGCAGTTGGTCGCACGCGATCCAAATTAGAACTACCTCCACCTCTAGTCTGCACCATCTTACAACATATATAACAAAATAACATTCAATCCAACATATATAAAAAAATTATAACACATATAGTATAAAACAACAAATGAAAAATTCCATAGAAGCCAAGTACCCTAAACTACCTAACACTAATACGAATATTAATATCCGCAGAACAACAACAACATTTTGAAAAAAAAAGTATCCGCAAGTCAAATGCCTATTACGGATAAAAATATCTGGAACCACTAATACTGCTGATAAAAATATCCAGAAGTCATTCCTCAAATGTGGATAAAAATATTCGGAAGTCATTCCTGAATTGCGGATAAAAATATCCGGAATGCAATAGTGAACTACGGATAAAAATATGTGGAAATCAATAATGAATTATGGATAAAAATATCCAGTAGGCATGACAGAATACCTTTCTTCAACGATGGTTCCTTCTTCGACTTCTGAAGTTGACCGTGGCGGCTGCTGCTCTACATGCGATGATGAAGGTCACTGATGGTGAAACAAACAAACGGAGACGACGGTGGTTGCGACTGCTGCTTCTCGCACAAACGAAGAAGAAGAAGAATAGGGTTGGGTGCATGACAATGGGTGCAAATCACACTTTAAGGTATTTTCATATTCATTAAGGGTAGTTTCGTCTTTTCCTATATGTGATTGGGTGCCGGTTCAAAATGATCAGGTGCAGGGAGAATCAGCCTTTGCCTTATCCACCAACCCATAAGCCCGTAGGCGGTTGCCTAACTCGCTCTTTTATTTTTTTATAATTTTAAATAGTAATATCATGCTTTTTTTAATCAAAGTTAGTGATTGTCAATATTTTATATAAAATTTATTTATATTTATTTGTTTATACATCATTTGATTAATTGAAGTTTTACATTTATTTTATTCTATTAGACATTAAATCTTATTTGATTATAATATAAAAGTTTAGTTCATTTTTATTTCTCTTCCTTGTATTTTTTATTGTCCAAAAAATAATATTAATGATTACAATCAAATAAATAGGTTCAAAACAAAAAATTAAAAAAAAATTTGAAAAGTGACGGACCAACCCATTCTTTAGCGACATGAGTTACCAATTTTAGTCCATATAACATAGACGGATCAATCCGATTTGTCCTAATTTTGACGGTCATGAGTGAATCGGAGCAAAACAGATGAGATTGACTCATTTTACCATCCGTAATTTAAAATGATGCTATCAACATTTCAAATGTTTCCTTCTTAATTTGAATTATCATTACTAGTATTTTACTTAGATTAAAGATTGAGATCCATGATGAAGATCGGGACTAATAAACAAAACATTTTGGATTTATTTGCATCTCTTAGAAAAAAAATAAATCAACTAGTTTTGTAGAATCTTGTTGATATATTATTTTTTTAATTTTCATGGTTAATTAGTATATAAACTAATTTTAACTCAAAAAACTATTTTGTATTTTTTCCTTCATATATTTTCTCTTTAAATTCTAGAAAAAAGTTCAAAACATAAAAAAAACAAGCATACTCATGAATATAAAATGGTCAAAATGATAGTTAAACCACCAAGTTAACACATTTAAACTACACTATGACATATCAGAAGCAATATTCAGTTAATTGGTAAAAGATAAAGGTAAAGGGTAAGTTCCCCCTGCACTTGAAGAGCCACAACCAAAGAACACCATCATAAAGTCATGAGAGAAAATGAAGAAAAGAGGGTGAGAGAAGTAGAAGAATAAGCTTTTATGAAAGGAATAAAGGAAATAGTTAAAGGGATGTTTTTTTAATTGATAGAATTTCTTTCAAGAAAAATAATTTGGTAATATTGTACATGTTGTAATTGTTTAGTCAGAAAAGCTGGCATCATTAACTAATGCACCAAGTTTATGGATTCTCCACCAATGAATAAAAAATTAAGTAAAAACAAAAGCAGATATAAACAAATTATACTATCTTCTGAATTTGGATTTTCTTTCAGGATTCTTGTATTTTTATTTATATTCTTTTGGGAAAATCAAAATTAATTATTCTTTTATGTGGATATATGAAAATAATAAATAAATAATAGAAAATAAAGTAAATTATGGTGGTAGATGTCTATTATCTTATTTATGTTTACGTTATTCTTTTCCTTTGTTTATTTTTTAATTCTTTATAAAAAAAATTATATAAAAAATAAAAAAATTCATAAAATAATAATGAACTATTAATGTTTATCATATTTTTAAGATATTTTAAAAAATATTATTTTTAATTTTTTAGGTTGAGTTTCAAGATTTTAGAATATTTATCATAGAATATACATCAATTATGTTCTCTCACAAAATTAAGGAGAAATTTTCAACATATTCAAAATTAATTAATTGTAATATTTAAAAATATTAAAATTTTGTAATATAAAAATTGTGTTTTGTGGTTTTTTACAATAATGAAATTGAGTGTGGTTGAAGAAGACACCGTTGGGGCGGTGGAGTCATCACTCGTCACTCGACTGCGACACCCTTCTCTGCCCAATCAAGAACACCTTCATTCCACCATTCACATTTTAAATTCTTATAAATGCTTTTTTCTGCATTAACTCATTTTTTTTATATTGTTTATGTTCTTTACAAAGTATTAATATTTTTTTCTTTAAATATTCTTTAGTCAATGCTGAAAATCAAAGAAGATGAAGATTGACAGTTATAATTTTTTTTTCAGAATTCTTCGTTTTCCTTTAATTACTTCATCAAATAGGAATAACTGAAAGAAAGAATATATACAGATTTTAATTTAAGAGAAATAACTAAACACGTATTTAATTTAATTTTCACTCAGTTTTGCAATTATTTATAATTAATTTATATTTTGTTTGTTAGTTATGGCTTACAGTTTGATAGTGTCTGTTGAGCTGATTCCAAAGCATTATTATTACTACATTATTATTAACTTCCCCAAACGAGAAACTCTTCAGAACACATCTCAGCACAACACAACAAAGCCAACACCATCATCGTTCACGGCACGTAAACTATTCCTTTCTTCTCCACCTCAACCTTTCTCTCTCTTCTCTCTCTCTCTCTCTCCTTTTCTCTGTTGCTTTCCAATTCCAACACCACCTGCTTCCGGGTTGCAAAACTTGCCCCGGATCAGGACCCTTCTCATGCAACCACTGATTCAAGCGTTTTCTGCCTCACCCAAACAACAACATAAATAACTGATAGACCTTTGGCTAGATAATCACCCAAACATCAAAAGAAACGTTTTTTCTTCGTGGGTATTGATTCTTTTTGAGTTGGGGAGAAAAAAACCATGGTGGGTATATTTTCGAGATTCTCTGTTGGAAGGAATGTCCACCGTCGTACTCAAAGTGCTTTGGTAAGAGTTTTTCTTTTCCCTTCTGATGAACCCTTTTTTCGCAATCCAAATCCAATGATTTTTATTGCTTTTTTGGGGGTGGACTTGATTGACCAATAAATGCTGGTTAGGCCTAGTTCTTTTTTATTTTGTGCTATTTGATTAATCACATTAAATTTAATGATTATAAACCTTGTTTTGTCTCGTTGTGCAATAATCAAGATAACTGTTCATGTGATTTGCTGTTGGATTGGAGAAAATTAGAAACGCCTATGCAATTTGTTCGGTTAAGCATGTAACTATCTAAGGAGTTTTAATTGGTGGCATGATCTTAATATTGTTTCCTGTGCGTTGACTTCATATGTTGCAGGATGAGAGGGAAGTGATGCCCTCAAACTCAGAGGCTGTTGCTGCAGTGGCGAGTGCTGCAACTACCACTTCTCATGGAATTGAAGTGGCTGTGGAGTTTAAGCCTGTTGAACATCCAATTGAACCTCTTGACAGTGATAGGCCAATTCAGTGCCCGTTGCCAGAGCCATCTATTCTTAATGTAAGACTGATATCTGATTGTCTCATGGTATATGGCAAAATTGATCATTTGAACTTTGGAATGATGCATGCCTGTTCGCTACAATACAGTAATTAATGCCTCTCACTGTGGTACATTTTCATTGTAAAATCGATGGGTCAGAAATAATATAGGCGTGCTTCCATTTACATGCAGCAGCTTAAAATATAAGCAGTTGGGATGTATGGTATCAAATTGCACATTGTCATCATCATTGTTATTGTTGTTGTTATTGTTTGAGTTTGATTTTGATATATTGTCAATGTTAGGTTTTTACACTTTTAATGCAATTGATGATTGAATGCAAATATTCAGTGTACAATATGCTGTCCTTTTTTATTAGCGAACATGCTACCTGTTTAAATATCTTGATATTCAAATAACTTGAAAAAAACACCATTTCAACTATTATTCTAAGACTATTTATAACATTTTTTTTATGTAAGGTGAATTTGATTTAGAAAGAGAGAATTAAGAAGGTATGATATGAGAATAAGATATCCTCTACGGCTAAAAGGTACAGCAAAAGAGGAAAGAACATAAGCTAAGAGCATTCGTGTAGAACAGCAATCCAGTCTCTCTGAATATGTATCAAAGAGATCCCCTTAAAGAGACCTTTTGGTATGACTCCTCAAAGATACCAGTTGAACTACTCTCTCAAAGTAAATCCATGGGTTGAATCTGACCAGTGAAAGTTCATGCATTTCTTTACAACCAAATAAACCAACCTACTGCAAACTTGGAGCACTTACAAAGCCTTTTGGCATATCTCTATTGATGCAACAAGCCTTTAAAGTTTTTACACAAGAAATACTAAAGATTCTTAGGATATCCTTCACCCGCAACACCAAGCAAATGGGAAGCTGATAGAAACGGGATTATAATAGCTAGTACTACTATATGCAAGATCCCTAGTCCCAATACTAACAATCAAATAACTAGCTACTACTCTCTAGCCATCTTTGTGTTTATAGGCAACATGCTTTTTTCTCTAGTTATTCCAGCTCTCAATGAACTAATTCTAACTTTGCTACTGACTAACTTAACCAACTATTGGGGTTACCTTTCAGAAGAATTTCTGAACTCAATCTACACTTAATACAAATATCAGAAGATAAAGCTCTTTCTCCAATTTGGAATATGCCAGCAACTATCTACAAAGCTCTAACATAATTGCTAAAACATGGATTTGGACTTTCGAAGAATTCTTTGGGTTATTTCCTACAATAGTTCTCTTTATTTTTTTCTTCTTTAGTTTTTCTGTGGATCCATGTGTATATGATTGCAACCTATTAGTGTCACCACAGTTGACAAGTATGAAGTAGTTACTGCCAGTTATGCATTCTAGTATGGAATGTACCTGAGGGGATAGCTGAGGTTCCACTTAACTTGGTAAGGTGGTTTTGGTAATCAATTGATCTTTCCTTTGGGTTTCTTGTTCATCATATACCCCGACAAATTTACAGTGGTGGTAGAACAGCCATATTGTTGCCTTAGTTTGAAAATAATGTGGTGCAACTAGTCACATTTTTTTTTATATCTTTAGCTGCTTTTAACTTCAAAGCTGAAGATTCAGGGATGATTGGAAGTTGGTCATTACAAAACTTATCATCAGTAGACACCTTCATGAGTAATTTTACCTTCTACTATAATTGTTGGTAATTGTGGTTAACCTTTTGAAAACCATAATTGTATTTGAAAAAGAAAAAGAGTGTAGTTGAGATCCCGGGGAGGTTGTATATACATAAGTGCCTTTCTTTCCTGTTTGTTTCATGTATTGGAAATAAGAGGACTCTGAAATTTTGTTCCTCAATATTAGGATGGAAGAATATGGAAAGAACGAGTTTCTGCAACTGTGAGGAGAAGAGGGGACCTGCCTGTGATGAAGGAAGGAGGAACACTTGAATCTGAAGATGCTGGAATCAAGCCTCGGACATCTCGGTCTAATCGAATGATCCTACCATCTGTCAGTGCTCCTGAGCATAATCTTTTAAAACTTCTTGAAGAGTGTAATGCTTCAGGCATCTGAACTGGTATTGTTTTCAATGTTGTATTTTGTTGTCAACTTAAACGTGACACCCCTTCATCTCTTTTTGCTGTTCTTTGGTATTTCTATATATTATGCGGCTCAAATATGGGTATGTATATTCAAAATGTACAATCATTAAAGTGAAGTGTGGCACATTTTCTCTAGCTGCTTGATATGAAGACTCTGGTAATATGCTTCAAATTTCTACTTTGGGTCCACTGTTAATAAGCTTATTTATACTTTCCTTTGCAGTTTGTACCCTTGATGAATACCTGAATTCACTTAGGCCATGCATGATAGAAGTTAAAATCAGAGGAATGGAGAATTAAGGTTGAAAATTAAGGTTTATTTTTCTTTCTTCTTAATCCGTCAAGCACAAAATTGTCACAATTTCATACTGTCTATGTTTAGCACATTCCTCTCATCATTCTAAAACTTTGCTTCCAAAATCCATTAAACGATTGAAATCATCAGCTGATTTGTCGTAAGACTCAAAACCATGATCATGAATGATATTTTGTTTAAATCTGTTCCTATTTATATGGAAGGAGCTTCATATCATTGCTGTTCTTTTTATTGCTCCAGCTCAAAATGCACACAATGACTAGAATTCTCTACTAGTCCATTTCGGCTAAAAATATGAGGAGACAAGCTTAACTCTGAATCCAATGCCTCGTGCTTATCTTTTCTTTCATTCTATTTGATATTTGACTAGAAATAATGGTAATCTATAATATATAAATGAAGATAACATCACTTTATAAGCAGAACTGTGAAGATGAATTTTGTATAAATTTACTTTTAAAATTATCTAATTCTACGTATGATGAATTTTGTATAAATTTACTTTTAAAATTATCTAATTCTACGTATGATGAATTTTGTATAAATTTACTTTTAAAATTATCTAATTCTACGCATGAGATGTTTATATCTTGATGTAAGGAGGTTAGAGATGTTACATCACGATAAAATATATAAATGTTTTTTGAACAACCACCTTTCACTGTGGGAATGTATGAACAAGCTCTATATAATTTTGGAAACACTTTTGACTTTTTAAATATATCCTTTTGTCCATGAAAGATGAAGTAGAAAATAAAGACAAACTTTGCAGAGTTTTATTCAAAACCACGACACCTTTGGCCAAAAGGTTCTGTTTTGAACATATTTTGTGTGGTAAATCTTAGTTTGAGTAGGAATGGAAAAAAAGGCTTCATTATTGGCTCACGCAACGGTTTACAAAATTACTTTTATCTTATTTCACAATATGGCCAAAGAATTAAGTGTTACTGTCTAAAGAGAAAATAAAGAAATGTGGTCAAGAGAATTCAGTCCACATGAAAGGCAAAATATATATAAAAATGCATTTTTTATAAAATCTAAACTATTAAATGTATTTTTAATTCTTATATCAAAACTTGAATGGAACATGGAGAGTAGTATAGCAATTTCAGTGCCTTATCCAAGTGATTCAGGATTAGAATAATATTTCAATATATATATATATATATAAGATTAGAGTGACATTTTTTATGTATTAAAACTTTTATTCTAATTTAGAAAAGTTAGATTTTTTAACACTTCGCGGGAATAATTTTATGGGAAATTTGACAAAAAACTATTTTCGAAAAACATTATTTTCAGGATACTATAATTTTTTGAAAACAAAACTAAACACGAGGAATATTTTTTATTTATTTGAGATTTTCAAAATATTTAAATTTCTGTTGTAGCATCTTAAAATTTAAATGCCAAACGAAAATGAAAAAGAGAAAGAGTAATCTAGTATTGTTCTAAGCACCTAAGATTTATTCTTAATTAAATCAATAGATTGACAACCATTAACCTATTTTCTCATGGATTATTTACAATTATTTGAAGCATTGGGACCATGAAACTTGTGAATCGTATCTCTCATCCATAGTAAAATATATTTTTTATAAAATTGGTAAAAAAAATGGCTGATGAATTATAAATCAGCACAATCAACTTGCAGGAAAACCAACTTGGTTAAAAAAAACATTCCTTCTTGGTTACCATGTTAAAGAAAAATCAACTTGAAATTTTTTACAGTTCATACCACTATTAGTAAGGTAGTTGTGCCTTTTAAAACATTAGTTGCAACGACTATTCAATCCGATTATTGAAGCATTGACCTCAAACACCAACTTTCTGTAAACAACCAATTCCACTCTGATCAACACTCATCCATCATCCATATGCAGCATTTCATTTCCAGATCATACACAAGTTTTTTCTTTACCCTATGCTCCTCTCATTCTGTTTCCACCAAATCAATGGTTTCCCTCTTAATCAGACATGAATTAAGAATCATAGCACAAAAGACAACCTTAATCACAGTATCTGATATATATGTATGTATAATAGACAGAAACAATAGATAACATGAACAGTATTGGAAGGTGTAACTGAATGTGTTTTGGTGGCAAAATACTAACACAAGTCACTGGGAACAACATTTTTGGAATGGTTGGGACTTACATAGAAATGGGCATGCATGAATGAATCATAAAGCTAAGAAAAGGAACTTAATAATTGATTCATACGAGAGACAAATAATTAAGCAGAGAGCTACAGAGGAAGTTCACGAGGCTGAAAAGGATGTTGAATTGTTGGATTGAGAAGGTGTTTCTTGGGGCCACGGTGGCTTCCATGGTTCATCCATGTCTTCCTGTGCCAGATCTTGTGCTGTTCCTGAGCATGATCCTCTGGGGTGAGCGTGTTCCTGGAGTGAACTGAGACGAAGGAAGTGGCCAAGAGAAGGAAAAGAATAAAGCATGTGACTTGGTGCACCATTTTGCTTTTGTGTTGTGTGGTGTTGGATGAGTGAGTGAGGGGTTAATATAGAAGAGTGTTGTGGGTTGAATAAGTTTGCTTTGTTATGAAGTCACATGGTAAATCATTAGCCACACTGTGCATTAATTGGATTGGTGGAACTGTTGCAGATTGGGTTGGTTTTGATGATGGTGGGTTTAGTAACTGCCACTGATTATGCACCAAAGTCAGAATAAAGATGCTTTATGTTGTCACACTTCAAAAATCACTTTCTTTGGTTGGATCATCTCAATCATATGATTCAGTTCAAGTCTTGTATCATTTCCTCTCTTCAATGGTGAGCAATCAAAGAATCATTGCAGTGTTCCTTTGCTGTTAAATCAAAAAAGGTTTGAAGAGATTAATATAAAAGTGTTTCCAAATTAAATAACCATTTGATCTTTGGTGCCTTATGTTCTGATATTTATACTTGTAAACCAGATCTTAAAATCACTCCAAATGAGCATAAGATCTTTAACCATGTTGTAATGAGTTTACAGTTTCAAGAAAAGAATTAGTTACAAAGTTCAATACATTCACTAAATCATGTTCAAATGTCAAATATCTATCTATGGAAATTTGTTTGGATAACTGTAAAAATTAAATTGTTTTCATAATTATTCATTACAGTTTTATAATAAATTTAAATTGGTTCTAGTTATACCAGTTATTGCAAAACTAATTCTAATTAAAATTGATTGCAAAAATTAACTAAATAAGTTTTTGTTTGTTTAACTTAAAGGAAAACATAGTTTGAAAATAATTTATTTCATTTGGATGTAAAAAACGTGTCTTTTTTATTTATTTTTTTAAATAAAACAATGTGTATGAATGTAAAATATAATTGCGTCCATATCCTTTATTTGTCACGAGGAATCCGAGATAGAATTATTATATTTTTTTAAGTTTTAGGGTTGAAGAGGAAGATGAGTACAGATAAACAATACACATGATAATTTAGATTCATATAAAACCAATTTTAATATTTCATATTGGGTATATCAATTAGATTATTTATTATGTGTATAATTATTTGAATATATTTTTTTAATAAATTGAATACAAATTTAAAATTAATTATTTTTATCTAGGTATGACAAAAAGAAATTACAAGTTAAATTATGAAAAAATGTCACGTATGAGGTAGGGAAAAAAACTTCAAAATTTTAAAATAAATTAGCGATAATATTATTATGAGTAAAAACCTATTGAGGAAAATCATAATTCTTTATTAATTGGATACCTGAAAAGTAGGGTAGCTGTGAAAATAAATTTGCTTCTGAAAATTTTAATAGTTGACTTTAGATATTAGTGATGAAATTATCAGAAGTTTTTTTTATGTTAAAAATTGACTTTGGGAAGAATGTCTTGTAAATTACACAATGTACTATTAATTTTCGTATTTCACAATAAAATTGACTTTTAATATTTATGGGGTTACAGAAAAAAAGTACGAGGTTGCAAATGAAAAATGAATGTTTCTTCTTCCACCTCCATATCTTCTTCTCTTACCTTTATACACAACATGAAAATACATCTTTATCCTTTTTGTGTCATCTCATAAAGTAGTTTCTGAATTATGTAATCAGGAAACTTATTTGAAAAAAGACTTATTGATTATATAATTCAGAAGCTAAATAAAACTTCCGGATTATGTAATTCAAAAAGTAATCATGCATTTGAAAAAAGACTTTCAGATTATTATGTAATCCGGAAACTAATTACAAAATTAAAAAATGACTTTCAGATTACATAATCCGAAATATTATAGAGGGACATTTTTGAAAATTTGAAAATATATGGAAGTGAGAGAAGAAGGTATGGAGAAACAGTTTTTAGTATATCACAGATTTAAAAATATGACCCGTGGGCCTTAATTCTTACTGTGACCATTTCTTTCAGCACCTCATAATTTTCATGTGCAGTCCTATTGATAGTTAAAAGACCAAACTAATCCCATGTAGTTTGTTTTGAAAGTATTTTTTGAATAATTTTATTTTGAATTATTTAGTTAGGAATATACATTTGAATTATTTAATCTGTCAAAAAATAAATTTTTGAATGTGAACACACTTGTAAATTATACAGTCTGAAAGTTTATTTGTATAAAAGAATAATTTTAAACTGTGTAATTATTATTTTTTTCGTAAGAAGTAATTTCTGAACCTAAAATTGAACAATTTTTTTTGATATAACATTAAAAAAAGTTAACTTCTAAACACAATTATAAAGTCATGTTTTTATAAAACAAAAAGATGAAATGAAGATTTTCATAAATTGTAGAAAGATGGGAGTACAAAAAGAAATTGTCTCTTTCATAAATTAAGCCTAACTTGTTCCTAAGGTTACAAGATGCATTTCTTTGAGAAGAAGTAAGAGAGGAAAAAGCAAGGTAACTGTTAAATTTAAAAATAAAGAAGAAGGGTATAAATAGAGAAGAAATAAGAGGGCACAGTATAAAACTTTCTTTATTTCGTATTTTGGGTTTCTCTCTTTCGTCAATCTTAATGGCTGCTCTGCAATACCTGGAATCGCTGCGCAACGCGCATCCTGAACTCGCCGAATGGTACAATTCGCTCGCGGATCTGTACCAGAAGAAGCTCTGGCATCAACTCACCCTCAAGCTCGAGCAGTTTGTTGCACTCGCTGTTTTTCAGGTTCCACTTTTCTTCTTAACTTCACTTTTTTATTTCGCTCTCTGCACTCGCAATTGATGGAAAGCTGTACTGTAGCTCGGTTTGTTTTGTTTCAGAATTTGTTAGGTTTAGGTTTAATTTGTTTTTGTGTAGTTATTGGTGTGAGCTTGATTAGGGAGTGAGGGGTGATGTGGTCTCAAGAGGGTGATTGTGCTGCTGTTTGTTTTTTTTTTGGCGGGTTGAGTTGTTGTGTTTGGAACTGTGGAAAGATGGGAACTTTTTTCACAGGGATTGCGTTTGGATTTCGTTAGGGATCAATGATGTTGGGCGGTGTATGTGGACGGGCTTGTTATAGGATTGAAATCTTCGAGTTGTGGGATTTGTGAAATTAGGGTTCTGCTGGAAACTGATTTTTTGGGGACCTGATTTGGAGTTTACGGTTTTAGTTATTTAGATTTGGAGGAGAGTGGTGAGTGATGATTTTTATCGACCTGGTAAGACAAGGAACATGAATATCAGAGCCAGTGTCGTTTGGATGGTACTTTAGCCACATTTAACGAAATGTGGATGTTTCATTTCAATCAAGCAAGCCCTGCTAAATTTGGATTAATGGATTAGGTAATTAAACTGTTGACCTCTATCAAGAGGTTGAAATGGGAATTCCACTTGCATGCTCGGTGGGTTTATTTTGAGTCAGGATCTGTCTCAAATCTTTAGGTCATTAACCTGTCTAATTTTTATATCACATTCTTGGCTGGAAGCAGCCAGATGGTAAGATCAAGTTTACTTTTATTGAACAGTACTAATTTTCTGGTGTGTCTGTAGTCTTATTATAATTTATAATTTTCTTTTGTTTTATAAATGGTTATTGCTTAAATTTTCAGGCTGGTGATGCGTTGATTCAATTATATCACAATTTCATCACAGACTTCGAGACTAAAATCAACCTTCTGAAGCTTGCGCATTTTGCTGTTATAGTTTCTCGGCAGTATTCTGAAAAGGAAGCTGCTGTTGCTTATCTTGGAGGAGTCATTGAGAAGTTGCAGGCCACTAGAGAGCAGCGCATAGAAGAACCTATCCTCTACATTAAGATGCAAATAGCAATATTCAAGCTTGAGCAAGGTGACCAGAAGGAAAGCAAGAAACTCCTAGAAGATGGGAAGACTACACTTGACAGCATGACAGATATTGATCCATCTGTATAT
>Ga0123342_1000266_pt1 | contig 76432 bp, 25 predicted proteins | sample Turbeawhitnodule_FD_89960 | JGI IMG/M metagenome (GOLD analysis project Ga0123342, IMG submission 89960) | Root nodule microbial communities of legume samples collected from Mexico - Turtle bean Mexico white nodule | ecosystem: Host-associated > Plants > Roots > Nodule | place: Mexico: Nepantla... | reverse complement strand
TATTATTTATGATTCTTTAAATTATATATATTTACAAATTTACTCTTATCTTTAAAATATTTAAATAATAAAATATGAAATATTTTGTAAAATTTAATTTAACTAAATTTTTATACTATTTTTATTAATATATATATGCATTTTTATTTTATTAGAAATATATTTAATATTTTTATTTTTATTATAAATGATTAATTTTTTTGGATGTGTACAGTTTATTTGAAATAAAATTAAAATAACTGAAATGATTTTAATTAATATTTATAATATTATTGTTATTTTAATATTTATATTATTAATATAGTTAATTATGATTTTAATTAGTTATTTTTTTATGATTTATTATATGTGCATGGGATAGTTAAAAAAAATAGATACAAAATTAGATGTGATTAATTCATAACATATTTTATAAAAATATGGAGGTACATGAGCAGACATCCTAGGTGGCTTTCTCTCTTCTCTCACTTATTTCTCTGCACTCGAGATAAGAAGCTTGAACCTTCCACCCATCCACTCCTCCGCTCCCTCATCCTCCTTCATTCCCAGATCCAAACAGGGTGCACCTTCATTTCCGTCTACAGGAACAGTGCACCCCTATCCAAACAGACACTAAAGGATTTTTGGAACCCCATCTATCTCAATACGAGCAGTCAAACATTATTTGAGTTAGAAGAGTTGTAAAATAAAGATAATTTTTTTGACACTTATCTCGGTCTAACCTTATTAGAGTATAAATAAATAAAAACTCAATCTCATCAAACACACAATCTCAAACATTTATATATTTATCATCTTAAAAACATAAACTCATTTTCAATAAGATATTCACTATTATCATATAATTTGAAATTTGATAATAGTTTTTTAAAATAAACATCTTAAGTTATTTATTTTCAACCAAATAATTCAATTTTCTACTTATTTATTATACAACTCATTTTTGTTTTTATCTCATTATTTATTTTCTCTACACCCAAAAGAAATGTAACATATTTGAGATTAAAAAAATAGAAATAATAAGCATTAACTCACATGCGCTGTCACTTTCACACACTTCCCTTCGCCGTTTTGGTTGCCGCCTTATATGGCTTTCCAAACACCAATTTCATGCGTAATTTCTTCCAAATTTATCTCTTCAATTTATTTTATCTCTCAATATTTATAAAAAAAATGAGTGAAGGTCTTTGGTTTTAATTTTAATATTTTTATTTTTATTTTAGATTAACCATTCATATTAAGATTAATAATGTAATAGATGCATTTTAATTTTTAAGTAAAAAATACTACCATCTCTTTTGTAAAATGTGAATATAATACACACTACAAGAAAATCATTAAATATAAATCAATTTTAGATAAAAATAATAATTAATTGCTATAGTGACTAAATTAGAGAGTATTTTAGAGATTCAATTTTTTATTTATTTATAAATTAATTTTTTTTCAGATGATTTCTAAATTGGTATCTAATTAGCTACAAAGTTTTTTGCTACAAAATTTAGGTAGTTAAAACCTTGGTAACTAATTAGATACCAATTTAGAAACTATTTAACACTAATAGAAACTATTTAGAAAAAAAAATCTTTAAAATGGTCTCTTATTTAATTATTATATCAACTAATTATTTTTTATTTCTAAAATTGATTTTTATTTCATGATTTTTCTGCAGTGATGTTTTTTTCTCTTCATTAATATATTTTTAATAATTATTTTAATATAAAATAATACAAAAATATTTTTATTGAAAGATCTATACTCTAAAAAAGTTATTTTTTTATAATATAGAAATTTTACACTATGAAAAAATAATTTTGGATTAATATACAATCACGACAAACGGATAAATACACATTTTAGATAATTAGTAAATGCTTTGTGCCTTTGGATATAGATAGTACAATAATTAATACTTTAAATGTAATAAACACTTCACCTAAATTATCATGATTAATTAATTTGATTCGGTCCTCCATTTTTTAAAAATTTATGAATCATAAACATCAACTTCTAATACAAATAATTTAGGTGATTATGTTTTTTAATAAAATTAAAGATACACATTAAAAAAAAACATTATATCCATTTTATTTTATTCTAGAATGTGATTTTATGCATGCAGAACATTTTATAGCGATATTGTCGCATGAAATGTTGTTTAATAATTGAAGTATTTGTTGAATTAATGGCCTAATCACAACAGAGCTAATCTTTGACCTAAACCATATTTTCATTGCAAGCAAGGTTCCTTCCCATTTAACCAACAAAAAAAAATGAATAATATTTAAGAAGCAATATAATAATCACTATAAGATGAGAACAAGTTTCTGTTATTGTCAACTAAATTAACTAGAATAAGAGAAAACCAACACATGCTTGCTTCAACCCTAGTGTTGGTAGGTCAAATAAGGAACAAAAATTATTTTATCATCTTCTTCTTATTATTATTATTATTATTTAGATTTTGGATGTAAAACTAATTATTTAGGTTTTTTTTTTCATACCCAAAAATGTGAATACTTGAAAAGGAAAACAACATAAAAAGAAAATTTAAACATGTTTTTCTTTTAAAAATATTGTTTCATTTTGTTTCTGATTTTCTTACTTAGCTTTTGGTGATACAATATTTAGTTTTTATTTTAATCCTTCAAACGTATATTTTTATTTTAGTGTGTATAATAGGTAAATATTCAGCTTTTAGTAAAATAGAAACTATTTTTTAAAGATAACAAACAATTAATTTCTATATTGACTAAATTATATATGAGACAAAAAAAATTATTAGTATTTAAATTAATTTTTATTATTAATAATTTTTTTAAATTATTATCTAATTAACTATCAAGATATTAACTACCAACTTTAGAATCTAATTAATTGATAACTAATTAAATATTAATATAAAAACTATTTTTTAAATTTTATTAATAATAATAGTTACTTTATATACCAATAATTTTTTAGTTTTTAAAATAATATATAATTTCATTAATAAATATTTTTTTTTTAGTTTTTAAAATTAAATTTTATTTAAATATTTTTTAGTGAATCAACATATACAAAATATTGTAAGGCTAAAAAAAAAACTAAATAAAACAACAAGTACTAAAGTTGTTTTTTACACGAACAAACATCAAATAATTTTTTAAAGAGAACAAAAACATGACTATATTTAAACTTAAAAATAACATATATGTAATAAAAAAATTGTATGATGAGTCCGTGAGTGATCATTGATGAAATTTCTTAAGTTGCGTCATATCATAGGTCATAGGATTGAATTCAGATTTTTTCTGTCTTGCATTTTTTTTTCTCTTCTTCTGTTTTTGATGTGTTATTTTTTAAATACAAGAACAAGAAATGAGGATTTTTCTTTGAAAAATTAGAGTCTTTGGTATGGCCCTCCACAACGTGGTTCTATAAGATTCAACCCTAATATTAGGGTTAAAATTCTTCCATTTTCCAAGCTTAAGTTCGTGAACCTCCACATATCGTGTTAATGGGTGTAAATATATATATGCATAAGTCAAAAGATTGATTCTGATAACTACTAACGACTTTTACATGAATAGTGTAAATAAACTATACAAAAATATTTATCAACTTATCCGACTTCAATTTCAAAAAATACTATTGTTAGGATCAATTATCGCATTTGAGATATTCTGTGTCGTTTTAAAGGTCGATGTTTTGTTAGAATTTTGTCTTTTAAAAACACCTCGATGGAAAGAGTATATAAATTATTTTTTATCCGACTCTTAAGTGGTGTGAGATTATATAAATGATATCGAAATAATAAGTAATTTTTTTTTAATTTTAAATAGTTAAATCACAATTACATATAATGAAACTCAAATATACAGAGAGATTCTACTAAAATACTCGTACTTAACTTAAAAAAATATAATTTTGATTTCTATATTTTTTTTCTTAATTTTAATTTTAGAATCTATTAAAATGTTGAACAATTTTGATAATAAAATTATAAGATATAAATAAGTTGTGAATTTTATTTTATTAAGTCAAGTTAGTTTTATATTAGTGATGAAAGTTATGTTTACATGGAGTTTTATAACTACCAACAATCAAAATTTTGATTAAGAATAATGTTAAATGTATGTTTAATATAGTCTCATGATATTTAAGAGTCGAGGTTAAAAACAATTTATATACTCATTTCCTTTAATCCACTGAGATAATTTTTAAAAACAAAATCGTGACGAAACATCGATTTCTAAAACAAGATAATACCTCAAATGCGTTGATTGACCTATGTATCTCTTGATCTTGAGACAAGATCAAGACAAATAAAAAACAACATTCTTATAAAGAAAACATTGTAAACTCAAATAATTCTTAAAAAAATAAGAAATAATGAATAATGTAAATCAGATTACAAAATAAAAAACTATTGCAATTAAATTCTAGTATTGTCTATAACCTGTGAACTGGTCACGATTTGATACTGTTTGTCTCGTGTGCAATGCAAGTGCCACAATTCTTTTTTGCCTATAAATAGAGCTTCAATTTCTCGCTATGATAAACCACAAAATCTCTTTTTCTCCTGAAACCATTTTCTTCTTCACCTTCTTCCTTTGCATCTCTGTTTCTCTTTCAAAATGAAGAACATGAACATGAATGTAAAGATCATTGCACTAGTCACTGCAATTGCATTTTCTGTGTGGTTTTCAAGCTGCACTGCCACACGTGTGAGCCACTGGAGGAAACTCAAAGCAACTTCTTCTGCTACTTTTAATGTGTTGGACTATGGTGCCAAGGGTGATGGTCATGCAGATGATACACAGGTCATTTTTCATTGTTTTCCCAAATGGGTTCAACTTTACTTTTTTTTCCACCATTTCAGTTTTCAGATGATCACAAAATCTGGCATCAATGAATGTGTTGACATGGTGGTGCAGCACAATACCATGTTAGATTTTGTCATAAAAATTGAATATTGAATCCATGAATATGTTAAAAATGTGTATTTAATAATGAAGGAGCAAATTTATGAAAAAAAAATAAACTCATTAGTTTTTGTGTGTATTTGTTGCTTTCTATTTAATAATTTTTAAGTCTAACTTACTTTTATAAAATCGACTTATAAGATGAGGTTTGTATCAATTTTTATGTTCTGATTTTCTATTAATTTGAAATTTTCAACCCCGTCTCTTACATCAAAATCCTTCAACTTGTACGTGAAACTGTATATTTATGGTGATCGGATAGTATGAGTTTTTCGAATATTAACTCAATCTTATAAAATCGACTTATAAACTGAAGTTTACATCAATTTATATGTTTTTAATTTTAATCGATGTGAAATTTTCAATACACTCTCTTATATTAAAATCTAACTCGTGTAAGACTATATATTTATAGGTGATATAATGGTTTGAATTTTTCACTTGCGAGTATTAACTTGGTATCACACTAAAATTTATGCAGGCTTTTGCAGGAGCATGGGAAGCTGCTTGTAAGGTGGAGGGTTCAACAATGGTTGTGCCATCTGGTTCTGTATTTTTGGTGAAACCAGTTTCTTTTTCAGGTCCTAACTGTGAGCAAAACATTGTTTTTCAGGTGAAGGAATTAATCTTTCTCTTCCCATTTTTCTCTACAACATAGGCCTATGACCCTTTTCAATTTTTTGAGAAAATGTTTGTTCTTTTTTCATTCCTTTACTGTAACAGCCATAAAAAGACAAAATGGTGAAAACTTTTGTGTTGAGATGAAACTATTTAGAAGAGAAGTCACTCTTTAAAATGTTATCACACTGTAGAATCTTACATGATATATTGATGATAAAAACACATGCAGTTGGATGGAAAAATCATTGCACCAACAAGCTCTGAAGCTTGGGGCTCTGGTACCCTGCAATGGCTTGAATTTTCAAAGCTTAAAAAGATTACAATAAGAGGTAAAGGTGTGATTGATGGCCAAGGTTCTGTTTGGTGGAATGACTCACCCAATGGAAAACTTCCAAGCACAAAACCAACAGTAAGATTACTCCTTCTTCCATCATTCAAAAGCTTACAATAATAAATAATAATAATAAATAATAATGTACATCAATATTTTAAAAATCTTACCAATTATATTTTTTATATTTAAAATTTAATTATAATAAAGATAGACACTTCGTCTTAATCTAAACAACTTTTTTAATATCTTTTTTCTCAATCTATCTCTTGTCATTCCTATTCTGATCACATTCTTTCTTGATGACCAACCAGTTAGACAACCCATTTACAAAGACAAAACCCGTTTCTATTATGTTTCAATTTTCATTAATATATATATATATAACTTCTCACATTAACCAATGAATCTTTTATTTTATTAAATTATATTTAGACTCAAAGTCCAACATCTATTTCATATCAAGTCACATAATTTTCTAACATCAAATTCTCTTCTTTCTTTTAACCAAATTATCAGTAGCAAATTCAAATATTCATCATCTTTACTTGTTATTTTACTTTGAAATTTTTGAACCTGTAAAAAAAAATATGTATTTAAATTATTATTGATTTTGATTCTTAAATTATGTGAAACTATACATTCATCGTAACAGAAGAATGTACATAATGTAGTTGATAAAGTTTTCTTGAAAACTCAGAAGTATTGTTTTCCACTTTATCATGTAGAATGTGAGAAGATCACATAGTTTAGTCTTGAAACTAAAATTCTCATGTGTTGTGTTATTGGTTCTCTACAATTAGGCCCTGAGATTCTATGGAAGTGATGGAGTGACAGTGACAGGGATAACAATTCAGAACAGCCAACAAACCCATCTGAAGTTTGACTCAAGCACAAACATTCAAGTGTTTGATATAAATGTTTCATCTCCTGGTGATAGTCCCAACACTGATGGAATTCATCTGCAGAACTCACAAAATGTGGTCATTTACAGCACCACTCTTGCCTGTGGTAAGCATGCATACTTCTAAATTATAATCAAAATCTAAAAAAACCATCATTTTCATTCAGGTATATCTTGAGTTTAAAATTTAGGGTTTAAAGTTTTTTATTATTAAAGTGTCAATAAAACTTTATTTTTTTCATTAATGTCAAAACAAAATATCATTATAAAAAAATTATTAAATAAAATCTAATATTAAAAAAAAATTATATTAACTATATTAGTAGCTAAAATAATATTTAATATTAATAACTAAAATTTTAATGGCTAAAACTTGTAAAATTTGTGGTGTTAAATTGTGTAGGTGATGATTGCATATCGATACAAACTGGTTGCTCCGACGTATATATTCACAACGTGAATTGTGGACCTGGCCATGGCATCAGCATTGGAAGTCTTGGCAAAGAGAACACCAAAGCTTGTGTTAGAAACATCACTGTTCGAGATGTCACTATCCAAAATACCCTCACTGGTGTTAGAATCAAAACATGGCAGGTATATACACTCACATATCCTCAACCTTTCTTCTTTCTATGTTTGTCAATTATAGAGTTTTTCTTCTTTCTATGTTTGTCAATTATAGAGTTGAGTTAAACTTAAAGTTTACTAGCTAGTATTTTTTGTGACATTTTTTCTTTCTGTTAGTCGATTGTAGGGTTGAGATAAACTTTTTTTATCAGCAATAAAAAATGAATAAATATGAATTACTTTAGGAATGGTCTAACCCTTATACATAAATACAACATTTAACCTCCCCTATTAGACATAATCTCATATATATTTATACACAACACTCCTAAGTAAACTCAGAGAAAATCACCTAAGGCAATCAAACATATACCTAAAAGAGTACATCATGAAATCATCCTCATACAAATTAAAGGGTCAAAACACCAATTAGAAAAGGAGAAATGCGTAGAATGTGACTTGAATGTAACTCAAGACCAAACTTTTAATTGAACCAAAACAAACACTTCCAATACATCTACTATACCCCTTTAAAGATTATCCTGTTTCTATACTTCCAAACCTCGTTGAGATAAACTTAAAGTCCACTGACTATTATTTTCGTGTCATGGGCTTAGTTTTGTGCTAGATTTCAAATGTGTAAAATCAAAGTTACTTGAATAGTTTTTATTCAATGTCAAACCAAATATGCATTTTTACACTAAAGAACATTTTGTATTTATCATAGTTTAACTAAAAGTTGTTGATGTTTTTCCATAGGGTGGCTCTGGCTCAGTCCAAAACATCATGTTCTCCAATGTTCAAGTTTCTGGTGTGGAAACTCCAATCTCCATTGACCAATACTATTGTGATGGTGGCAAGTGCAGGAATGAGTCATCAGCAGTGGCAGTGTCAGGCATACACTATGTGAACATTAAAGGAACATACACTAAGGAGCCAATTTACTTTGCATGTAGTGATAACTTACCATGCACTGGCATAACCCTTGACACCATTCAACTACAATCATCTCAAAATCATGATCGTGTACCCTTTTGTTGGGAATCATTTGGAGAATTAAAGACCAAAACAGTCCCTCCTGTTGAATGCCTTCAGAGAAACCCACCAAAAACAGGATTTGCTTCCAACATTGATTCTTGCTGAATTTATCAGCACTATACTATGGTAGGGGTTACATATAGATTCATATAATACATCATAGAAAGTTGTTGGTAGTGGTTGATTATCATGATATCTTAAAAATAGTTCAAATTCTTGTATTATATATAAGCTAGGGTGAAGATTTACAAGCCAATATATATTTAGATTGATGGAAAAAATGTTTTAGCCATATATCAATTATATACATAAATTTTCAACTATGTTTATTTTTTACTTTTGGTAGGATTAAGAAAGTAAACTTTAAACTTAATTTAACTTCAGAAAATTGATTTAGATAAGTGAGATTTACCACATCTATATATTATAATTTGATCATCTTTTAGATGATGTAAGATTTTCAACATATTCCCATAAAGACAAAAGGTCTTTTGGCATTAGTGAGAATTCTCTCTATTAAAGGGATGACACGTGGACCTTCATGCATTCATTGTCAGTCCATGCTTTCTATTTGCACTCTAGTAATTTATTTGTGTACCCTAGATGGTCTAGAGTTGCAGTGGGTCCAAGAAGACCCAATTGTAACTCTAGCTATTTTTTTGTATTTACACCCTATCCTAATTGGCCCTAAACATGACCCAAACAAATGATCCAAATACAATATACTACTCTATACAATGTTTATAAAACTAGAGAAAAAAATAGAAGAGAAGACAACAATTATTTTTTCCTGAGATGAGAGTCTTTTGAGCTCCTTCTTATGCTTCCAAATTCTTAGCCAAATGTTTCGAGATTGTATGATTTTTCATCAGAAAATACATAAGAAGACATTTGTCGGACTTATATAAACATTTTAACAATACCTTTTTCTTACAAAATAAACTACATAACTTTTGATTTTCCAATGGGAATGAAAATATGTAAGAATAAAATTAATCTTGTGGATAATTTTGTCAATATTTCTTTCCTTCTAAGAAATAAGTAACTAATTAAAATAGTTTTTATATATATTTTTATTTGATTTTAGGGAGAAATAAATGTTTACAAAATTACATTAATTTTACAAATTAAATTTCACATTCTCATCGTAACTTTATTTACAAAAAAATAAATAACTAATGAATAATAATAATGTGAAGAAGAAGAATCCACTAAACAAAAACACCATAAGTGTAACACTAATAATTGCATGAATAATAGCATATAAAAAAAAAATGAGGAATTACATTAGTATGAGAAAGTGAAGTCAAACCTTTAACAATGTTTGATCAATCATGAATCAAACTGAAAGGGTGGTGATAGGTAGACACCACACAATGAAAAATATTCGCTTCACAATTTAATAAAATAATATTTTAATTATATTTAATTTATTTTTAATTAAAAATATTATTATAATAGGTTCTCAAGTATATGTGAATTACTTTTCTTTGTAAAAGTAATATTTTCCAAAATAAAATTCCATTGTCACAAACTTTCATCCTAAATTTTGATTGAACTTTTTATTTAATGACTACCTTTATGTTCTAAATTCAATAACACTTTCTTAATTAATATGTTATAAATCATGTAAAATAATATTTTTCTGATAGAAACATATTTACAAATTCCAAATTTAAACATATTATACTCATTCAAGAAAAAAAAAATCGAGTCTCAAGTGGTGAAAAGATCCCGAATTGAACGACGACGTTTCAGAGATTCGACACGGTGCCGTGTTGAAGACTTGTTTGAAGACTTGTAATGAAATAACAGTGCCAAGAGAAACTGAACCCTCTCTCTTTCAGTCGTTCTCCGAGAACAAAAAATCGCGATTCGCTCTTCTCTTCGAAATCGTGAACAAAAAATCGAGAAGAGGTAAACGAATTCATCCCTCTCCGATTCAGTTCCTTCGAGCTCTCTATCAATTTCATTCAGATTATCGTTTCGTTATTTGTTAGCTTTCAATTGATTATAATAATTGCTATTTCCGTATCTGATTCGAGTATGTGTGTTGGCGATGGATCTGCGATGTCGCAAATGGTTGCGTGGTTTGGAACAGCGAATTGGAGTGAGGGAGGATGGGGTTGTCGTTCACTAAGCTGTTCAGCAGGTTGTTCGCGAAGAAGGAAATGAGGATTCTGATGGTAGGTCTTGATGCTGCTGGTAAGACAACCATCTTGTACAAGCTCAAGCTTGGAGAAATCGTCACCACTATCCCCACCATCGGTAATTTCACTTTTCCTCACTATCACTTTTGGTAATATTAGCTTTCCATTTTTAGTAAATGCTCCATCTAACATGCTTCTTTTGCTTTTTCCCCCTTTTTTTTCTATTTTTGTGTAATAATAAGAATAATAATTTTTCTATTTTATTATTATTATTATTATTATTATTATTATTATTATTGTTGTTGATGTTGTTGTTGATATTATTATTATTATTATTGATGGTGAATCAAGATTTGAATACGTGCTGAATGGATATCCACACTTAGTGTTTGGAACATGATTTGTCTCTGTCTATGGTACATGGCTGTATCTGAAGGAGAACGCGGTGGAAAACTAAAGAAAAATAATTAGAATTGTGAACATCACGCACCAAAAATTCATTGTACAGATTGGAACACTGTTCGTGTTTTTGAGTATGTGAAAATTTGAATCCTCACAGAAGCTGATGGATCGCCTGGGGGCGATATTTGTGTTATTATTTTTTGTTATGGGAATTGTTGGAGATTCTAGGATGACTTGTGATATGGCTAAATTAAAGTATAAAAGGGAGGGATAGCCCTCTCCTTGCAAGTCGGTATTGCAGAGTTGACATAGCTATGTCACGTTGCATAATACTTAACATAAATTTTTTTATAAAAAAGAAGTGTAGTTCTATAGTGATACTTAACGTAAAAACTTTTATAAAAAAAAGTGTAGTTTTAAACTCAAAGTTTAAGGTGGTAACAGACTATTAATAACTGTTAGTGGGCTTATTGGGCCGGCATTGGACCACTTGCAAATGTCCTGTCTTGCAAACTTCACACTCTAGATGTCTATTTCTCAGTGTGAGGGGGTATTGGAGATCCTAATTTATTGAGTTAATTTTCTCTGATTAATTTATTTACTTTGGTATTTCTGGCACTTGTGCAATAATATTTTTAATGTGGAAATTTAAACATTATGAATTGGTTTGCTAAAGCAGTATTTCCTCTTATGATTGTATGAGTATAAATTGTTAAATTAATGAGCCACATTTTTCTTTGTAGGATTTAATGTTGAGACTGTGGAGTACAAGAACATCAGCTTCACTGTGTGGGATGTTGGTGGTCAGGACAAGGTAAAACTGCTCTTCCTGTCTCTTTCTGTTTGTTTGTTCCTATTGTAATTGTAACAAGAGCTAGTAAAGTCATGCTTGGCTATGACTCTCATTCTTAAAGTGTCTTTCATGTTATGCTTCCTGACTCTATTCAAGTTTTTTATTTGCATGATCTGTACCCCTGGTTTGGTTGATCTATAAAGTTGAGGACTGTATGTGAATCTGCAGGTGGATTTTATATTTTTTACGAAGGTTTGGTTGGGGAAGTGGATTAGCTTTGCTTATGCCTCTCTCTTCTGTATATTGCTATATCAATTGATTAATTTGATGAATTTACTGCTATGTTATTCTTTTTTGGAATCACTGATGGACCTGTCTTCTTTTGATTGATATTTAGTATTCTCTAAGCAAGTTCAAACATCATTTATATCTGTGGGATGTTCTGTTAGTGCCTCATGTTGTTTATTCAATTGTTTAATTTTTTCTATTATAAGGGTTTGTGCAATTTTGCTATAATTTTGGTTGCTATATGCAGATTCGTCCACTATGGAGGCATTATTTCCAGAACACTCAGGGTCTCATTTTTGTGGTGGATAGCAATGATAGAGATCGAGTGGTTGAGGCAAGGGATGAGTTGCACAGGATGCTGAATGAGGTATATTTTATGGGCATGCTAGTTTCACTCACATATCTCGATTCCTGATAGAGCACCTGTGATAACTTTATTGAAATTTTATTAAATCACATAGATATATAACTATTTTTGTTGTTGTCCCCCAGTTACATGACTTGTACAGATACTATTCTTTACCCTGAATTTAGAATTATGACGTACATAGCTTCCCCATCACATGCAACTCCTATATTAAGCAAATAAAATAGCTGCTCATAAATGCCCCTATTACGCCCTTTTTCATCACATGTTTGTTATCTATTTTTTATGGTTTTGGTATTTTGTGTTCTTACAGATTTTCTTTCATGATGTTAAGCCTTTTTGGTAATCATTTTAGGGGAAGAGGGAGACTTATTGCTAAGTGTGTTATCTGGAAATTGGTCCATACTTTTCTATATTTTTTTTTGGGGTTAGACTAAGATATAATTTTTGCCCATTGTGAGCTGTACATAGGAATAATTCCCCTTTGACGATGTGATATATAGTCCCTCTCTCAAAATGGTGGCTTCCCATTCATAAGGATTTGAATGTGTTCCTAGTACCGAGGGAGCTTCTGAGGTTTGGTCTACCCTTATATGCTTTGTTTTCTTTATTTTTTTTATTGATTGTTTTCCAATATTTTAAGTTTTTCCAATCTGTATCTAATTAACCACACTACCTCTTATTAAAAGTGTTTTAGTATTGACTCTTGAGTGTTTACCATCTACAAATTAACAATTCTTCTAAATTTTTCTGTGAAGTCTGACAATTTGTTGTAGTGACATCTCCTTGTTTGCTAACCATAGTATTTTTTAATTTTCTTCAGGAGTGTTTATGTTTTTTTAAATGCCAAAAAGAGAAAAGACACAAAAAAGAAAAGGAATGAAAGGTGTTTTACTTATTATATTATGCATTGATTTGGTATTTTTTTAATTATCATTTTTTACCTTAAAAGAAACTCTGTAAATTTGATGGATGTAATTGGAGTGCTTTGTTACCATCCTGACTTATTGACCTTAAATTACTTGTGGTTATGACTCAACAACCTTCCATTGTCAAAAAAATTTCCTGGCCTGTTGCTTTTCTATTGCAATATAAAAGAAGCTAGCCCTGCAGCTTTCTCAGTGCAATAACATAAAATAAAAAATCAGTCCTACAATCCCTACATTCTTGATGTCCAATCCTAGAGGTGAGGAAGAGGGTGTTGGGATCCCACATCAACTATAGATATGAAGTAGAGCTTATAAAAAGTTGAGCAAGGCCTTATGAGCTAGTTTTAGGGGTTGAATGACCCAACCCCAAGTTGAAGATAATGTAAGTAAGGGATTTTGGGATTAAATGACGTGGCAGTATATTGGAAATTTATTAGGGTGGTGTCTGAATCTTATGTTGATTTGTTTCAGGATGAACTTAGAGAAGCTGTTTTGCTTGTTTTTGCCAACAAGCAAGATCTTCCCAATGCAATGAATGCTGCAGAAATAACCGACAAGCTTGGTCTTCATTCACTCCGTCAACGCCACTGGTATGAAGATATAATCCTTATCTAAAAGCTTTCCATTGATAATACTGATGATTTGAATTTTCTTGCATATATGTGAGAGGAACATTCGTTGATTAGTCTGTAACTTCAATGCTATATTTACTTTGACCAAAGAGATTTGCATGTGTGAGCAACCCCTTTTCATTCAATGGCTTTATTTATTTCAGGTATATCCAGAGCACTTGTGCAACTTCTGGAGAGGGTCTCTATGAGGGTCTGGAGTGGCTTTCTAACAACATTGCCAGCAAGGTAAGTCTCAATGCTGTAGCTCTAATTAAAATACTGTTGTTGGTATGACACCATTTGCATGATTTGGTTTCTTTTCTTTTGTAATTGCCTTCCTTCATGTGGTTATTTTTAGAACATTATTGATGTTTAAGTATGTAAATGATTGAAAGGGAAAAAACTAATACATATTTCGAATTGTTAAGTTTTCAATTTTTTGTGTTGAAATACAAACCTCTAGAAAAGAAATGTTACATTAATTAATTTTTAAATCATATTTTAAACACTGCTAGCTATATTTAAGAGTTTTTTAGTTTTTAAGAATTGTTTTATAAAACAGATTTTAAAAATAATATTTTAGATATATAGAAGTGGATAAGATGAGTGTGTAAGGAAGAACACGAGGAATAAAACAAACCGAGTAGAAAACCAAACAACTATAAGTTTTTATGTTTTTTTTTAAGTACTGAAAACAGTTTGAAACTATCTGAAAACTGGTTTTAGATTTAAATTTGTTCGAAACATAAAATTAACTACTAAATCGAACAATATTGATCCAAGTAAAATTAAAGTGTGTAATAGCAAAATCTGTTTTGCTACAAAACTGTCCTTGATCGTTAATATCGTGCTGTCTGTTATCTTATATTTTACATTTGGCAACTTACCAACTTTTTCTGTTTTCTTAGGCATGAGACATTTGAAAAAATTTCCGTTGTCTGGGATTTTATGCGAGTCTGGCAGTTCTTGGAGAAAGATGGTAAAGTTTTATATAGTTAAGGTTGTAATAGCTGAACACTTGTTAGAAGTATTCTCTTTTGTGTTAACTTGGGTTTGTATGATTGCTTAAATTAGCTAATACTTTTAGCTATAATAAGTGGAACTTTTGTTCGTGTTCATTTTGTTAGTTTGTTTATCGATTGAATATTTTCATTGCATTTTGTTCTGGGGTATTGCTGCTCCTGATATTATTGAATCAGGATTAGAAAATTGTAGGAAATTTCTTCCTGCACCTTATCATTTAAACTCAACACAAAATTTAAAACCCAACATTGTTCTTGATTTTGATTTTATTTTTGCTTACGGATGCGGAAATCTAGAAGAGATTGTTATATACTCCAGATTTCGATATCCGATAGGTTATTTTTGTACTTCATTTAAGCTTTTGGATGACTGTATCCGGAAGTGAGTTATGAGTTCTAGATTTTTATATATGGTATGATGTGTTGTAAATGGTGTTGAAGGTTGAGATTCAGAACTTATTTATTTTTGTTTATGGATCTTGATATATTAGTTTTGGACTTGAATATTAAAAACTTTGTGATTTGACTTATGAATATGATTATCTAAAAATGTAATTTTTTTTAAATCATTAAAGGTAAAATGGACATTTTATATCAATATTTGAATTGATATGGTAAATCAATATGGTGCAGGGAGAATGAACCAACTTTGGTTATAGATAGCGTCTTGGTGTTCTTTTTTTGAGAGTACAATGGAATTAATTTTGATAGATTTGGTTTTAAATTGTTAAATGTGATTAAGAATTGGAGATCTGTGTCTAAATTAGTTTTAGTAGTAAATTTGATAATAAAACACATTATAGTGTAAAAAATTGGTTTTACATGTTATCTATTATCTAAATGGGTACCTAATTGCTCCTTGGATTTGGACTTGAACATTAGATGAAATTTATGAAAAAAATAAAAAAAAATCTCAAAGAGTATAAGCAACAACATTTGATAGTTTTAAATAAAAAAAATTATCATTGGATTAAATTTAATAAGATTGGAAATTTTAATTTGATTCTTGATTAACTCTGGTGAAATATAAGGAAATAATATCTTCCATAAATAATATAATTTGTATTAACTTATAATCAATATGAGTTTTGAATGCTGACAATTCGATATGAATTAATCGCATTTTAATAGACTAAAATTTAAATGAATAATTTAGACCAAATGAGTGATTAATAAAATACTAAACGAGATATTAAGCTATTTAAGGATTTATCGCTTGCAAAAAAATCTATTTCAAATGGAAATCAAAATGAAATTAAATAACAAATGTTAATATATTTATGGAAATAATAAAAAAATTCATTTAAAATGTTAATTAATTCAACATGGAGTATCCATTCAATTTTATAGAAATAATTTAATATAAAATTTATTTATCAAAATAATGCAATTTCGAATGGAAATTATCTTTTTGAAACGCCAGAATTCATTAAAAAGGGAATACAAGTCAAATAGAAATGAATAAGATGGAATAAAAAGCCATTCAAAATACTGATTATCTTAATATGAAATCCCATTTAAATTATTGCTATTAAAATTATCATTTATTATTTCACTATTTATTTAATTAGTAATATTCATGCCATTTTTTAATTTTAATAAAATATTTGTACTTAAACAAAAATTACAAGATTTGTAAATTAAATAAAACACCCAAAATAGATTTAAAAAATTATAAAATTTTATTAATAAAATAAAAATTACATATTAAAAAATCATGTATTTTTTGTTATGTTCCATGCATTAATTAATTTTACTTATATTTTTTAAACACTTATACTTTTTGCCTAAAATTATATTTTCCCATTTTTTTTTGCCAAATATAACTTAATTATTATATTGCAAAATAAACCACAAAATTTAGTCATGTCAAATTTGTCAAGTTTTCATAAATAGTTATGCTATTTTTTGAGCATAATAATTTTGACCAACCAAGTGGAAAACAGTACCATAGAGATAAGTCAATCTCTTGTGGATGAATATGATTTGTCTCTTTCCCCCAAAAGCATAATTCTGACAAAGAAATTTAAGATCAAGAAATTATAGACCCTAGGCTACTCACACTTCTTTATTCTTTTGTTCAGATTAGATTTAAGAGTGTTCTTGCACATGACATGTTTCATTTTTTGCAATTCTTCTTTTTATTTTAAATTACTTTGCATGAGTAATTTTAGCCTAATAATTTTCCTAACCTTGCTTTTAACACTATTCTAAAGCAATGATAAAGTGACTTATACCAAGAAGGAAAGTGAAAGCCTTTTCAATCTACTTCAACAAGTTTTCATTATAGGTTAAAAAGATGGAAAACAACCTAGAAATTTCCATGAAAAATAAAAAAGTTAGTAATATATATGAGTTTTGGTTTAATTCTCTATATTTGTTTGTATTTATTTTTGTCTTTTTTTCATGTGGTGATAAATAATTGTTGGCACTTGATGTAACTAAGATATTATATAAACACTTAGACCCATGAATCTATACATCTCGATCGAGAAAGAAATCAAAATTGATAAATTTCTCTATCGAAACAAACGAAAAACAAAACATAAATCATTGATCAATTAAACTTCTCGAAAACTTTCTTGAAAATGAAAAAAAAAATCTTATATAAATACCATATAATATAAAGTTTGGTCATATTTATAGGTTTGATCATATTTATGAGAATTCTGTTTTCAAAAAAATAAAAAAATTCAAAACAATTAGGATAAGTTTTACCAGAATGTCTAACATAAATTCTTATAAAAAAAATAATATAAAAAGTTATAAAGAAAATAAATTCATTCAAGTTAAACATGCCAAATTTATAAACTTATTCAACTTAAATATACACTAAAAAGAGTTTATAAAAATAATTAAACAAAAAATGAAATTCATATAAAGTGAAAATATTTACTATTAGCACAATTGCTCATTAAAAAGAGAGAGAATATATATACAACACTTTTCTTTAAATTAAAAAAAGAAAACAATATCTAAAAGAATACAACTCTTAAAGAAAACTTTAGGACGAAAACTATTTCTATCTTAATTTACCTGTAAGTAAATAAAGTAATATACTTTTTTAATATTATAACTTTGTAATTATATTTCATTTTAACGTATAACGCACAAATATTATCTTAAGGATAATATTATATTTTTAAAAAATATAGACTCATGTGTGTTTATTTATTTATTTTTAAATATCAATTACTGTCATATTCTTTAGATTCGTTATCAATCCATGGATAAATAAATATAAAACTGTTATTAGAATTTTTGAGTTTGAATTTAACTCAATTCCTTAAATCAACACTAATGTTGAAATAACATTTTAAATCATTTTTTTTATTGTTCGCTATTAAATAATTAATTTAAAATTGACGTGAAGACATTTTTTTAGACAAGTAGAATTTTTTCTTCAATTAGAATATCAAATAATGAAACAAGTTTTTATTGATATTACTTTAAATTTTAGGTTAAATATTCTAAATTCTAAAAACTTTTTAATTTGATCGGGTATTATAGATTTGTATAATTAAATATTTTTAATTTAGTCTTATTTATATACTTCCTTATTTAACTCTTGATTTATAAGAGTAAAATTCATCTAAGGGACCACTAAAAATATTTACTTAACTAAAATATAAGAAATAAATGTAAACAAAATTGAATATTCAATTAAAATTGTATATATATATATTTTTAAAAAGCAAATGCCTTTTTTAAAATAAAGGAACTATAATTAGGGTTAAGCAAAATAAAGGATTTAATATTGCATTTAAGCCCAATTTAAATCTAAATAATACAAAGACTCAAATATGCCAATTTTATTAATTTTTAATGTTTTAAAACAATTTGGGTTGAATTTTTGAATTAAAAAACAATTTGTTATTGGAGTTCATTGATACTTTATACCAAATCTAGAATCAACATACAAGAATCATTTATGACTTAAATAAGAGGAGAATTATCTAGTCTTATAAAAAGTATTTTTAAGTCTTTTTCTAATTGACGTGGAAGATTATCCCATTCACACCTATTACATTGAAAGGGTATGGAGCCATAAATTAGGGTAGATCAAACAAGGGTGTCAACAATTAAGAGGGCTTAGACCTTTGCACATTAGGACTACCCACCTAGAATATGACAATCTAAGTGGTCCAATAATAATAAAAATTAAATTATCATATTACTTTATTAAAATTTTGATCCAAGAATTATGATGGGAGTGTGAAGTTTGAACTTTTATGTATGTTATACAAAAAGAATTATATAAAGTTTAGGGTTTTTTAGGGTAGATTTTAAAATAGATACAAAAATAATATTTAAATTATAAACATTTATTTTACTATTTTATTTCTTTAAAACTTCATCATCTCTAAACTCTTTTTATAATTGAGAAGGTCCAAATTATATGTTTTATAAATAAATTATCACTAAAAAAACTATCAAATAGAAATAAATTTTAGAGACAACAATAAACTATTGACTAAATTTGATATTATTTTAGAGACCGAAAAAACTATTATATCTAAATTAGTTTTTATAATTTGATAAATAGTTTCTAAATTGATATTTAACTAGCTACTGATATTTTAGCTACAAATTTTAGAATTTAAATAATTGATAAAGTCTAGTAGTTATTTAAAAACTATTTATTAATAATAAAAACTAATTTATATATCACTAATTTTTGTGTTTTTAAAATAGTATCTTATTTAGTTAATATAAAAAATTAATTATTTTTTTCTCTAAAATTAATTTTTATTTAATAAATTTTCAATATTATTATTAAAGAGGTGACAACGTGTAAATCAAGATAACCAATTATTTTTTTTAATTAGAGTAAATGTTTTGTTCTTTGTTATGAATTTAACTCATATTTTTTTTTTCTTTTAGGTTCATATTAAAGGGAGATGTTCCTAACGTAGGGATTTAAGTTTGTGGAAACACAAATGTGTTTTGAAAGCATACAAAATAGTAGGCACAATAATTCTGAGTACTAAGTACGGGGACTTAATTTTATTGTCTATTTTCATTTTAATACTGAAACAGAGTGAAGATGTACAATTCTTATCATTATAACTATTTTGAATTTGTATGATTGTTGGAAATTCTAATTTGAAAAATATGATAAGATAGTCATATTGGGTTGGTAATTAGAAATTATTTGGTTCATGAAATTAATGTTTGTGTTTATTGAAAGACAATACATTATTTGAGGACATCACATAACAGAAAAAAAAAAAAAGTGTAATCAAGATTGTGATAGGAGAAAAAATATCTTGAAAATGTAAGTGAACTTTGTAAATTTTGAACAAGTCGAATAATTAGGAATGATAAAGTGTGACGGACTGTATGGATCGATATGCAACCCGCTGAGAAAAAACTTGTGGCATACTACCTATTTCAACCCGTTGACTCGCTTAAGCTTGTCCAACATAATTTGCAATTTACATGGGTCAAGTGAAGGGTATGTCAGACTTACTCACATAACCTGCATATTTTGAAAATTTAGAAATTTCTTTATGTGTCCCCATATTGTCTTTTTTAGTCTCATATTTTAAAAAATTTTAACATTATCCATTCCAAATTTTATAATCTGAAATTCAAATTTGTATTTTGGATTGTGCAATTTGAAATATTGTACAATTTGAAATTCAAATTTTATAACCCAAAAAGTCTTTGAATTCTACATTCTAGAATTAAATAAGAAAATGAAAAATATCAAAGGATAATTTTAGTAATTTTTTGATGTATGAGGTGCAAGAAGAAAGACACGACTACTCTCGATCCTTATTTCATAACACCTTCACAAAATTTGATAATGATTTTTTAATATTTAATAGTATTTTTTTTATCTTTCTAAAATGCATAGATTGTTTAGATTTCAATATTTATCAAATTCTATATGCATTAGTTAAACCTTATTTTTTTTTATAATAAAATTTAAATATAATAATATTATATATATAATATTTTATATTATTTTTCAAATTAGAATAGTGATCACGTGTCTACATTTACCTTAAAAAATTATATATATATATATAATTAAATAATTTATTAGTACAATTGAAATTCAAATTTAATTGAAAAATAAAATCTCATTATAATATTTCTTATCCATATCTTATTAGACATGTGGTTGGTACACACTCCTTCTTCCACTTCTCATAGTTGTTCGACTTACTTTTCCTTCCTTTGTTCTCAGTCTTTTATTTCAGTGAAGCTCTTTTTCCTTCTTTTGCTATCGATCAAGAGAACACCTAAAACAGGTGCTCTGACACTCAAGTGAGTATTTGGTATTCAGTGCAATAAATGCATAATAATGACGTGTACCTTTTTCTTAGAAGTTTTGCTTATTTATATGTTTGTAATGGGTCCCGCTATTGTTGGGCTAAGATTAACTAACTTATAGAGATCATGATTAAGGTTGTATTACCTAATTTTCCGTACATCTTAACCTTGTTAATCATCTATTGATCTTAATGTATTTTGAACATGTCGATCGACCAGAATTAGATACCAAAACTTCTAGAACTCGTCCAATTCCAACTGATACATATAACATTTTAAAAAAATATAATATTTTTTAATATACAGTTAACTCATGTAATTTCTTTATTGATAATTTCTTTATTGAGAAGAATTTTGAGAGAGTTGAAATTCAAGCAACAAGGAAACAATACATTTTTTTATGACAACAACTCAGAAATAAAATTTTCCAATAATTTAGTGCCACAAGGAAGAAGTAAACATTCATATCAAATTTTATTTTTTAAGAGAATGATATAGTTATTAATTTAGAGTTTTGTATAATTAATTTAGAGTTTTGCAAAATGACTCACACTACATTTTCTTACTCTCACGGTTTCCTTACACTTAAGACCCTCATTATAGATAATAACTTTAAATAAAATAAATATTACATATCAATTGGTAGTCAAAATTTAGTAACTAATTAAATACCAATTTATAAACCATCTTATAAATTTTGATTAATAATAAAAACTACTTTAAATATCTATAATTTTTAATCTATAAAATAATACTTAATTTAATCAATATAGTGATTAATTATTTTTTATCTATAAAATTAGTTTTTATTTAATGATTTTCTCGTAGTGATAATTCAACTATAGATTGAAAATTAACACCTATCACTCACATGGTAAATATATAGTTTCATTAACTTTTTATAAATTTGAAAAAAATAATTTTAATTTTAACATTTTCTTTTTGTTGTAAATTTAAGGTGAAGGTAAATATAAAAAAGACATAAAAAAAGCAAAGAGTTTTGCAATGGAGAGCATGTGAGGTAGCTAGCAAAATTGATGAGTAATTAAGTGGGTTATTAGCCACAAAATAAGTGTCGTTTTGGGATATGTTTAGTTATGTGACATGTGAGTGGTAATTAAGAACCCTAAATAAAGTAGACACTCCAAAGTTCAATAGTTTTATAGCCACTAATTCCATGTTATACTCTTCTTTTTCAAGCCTTTAACGTTTAAGAAAGGAATCAACAACATTTCCAACTAAAGGAACCACTCTTCCTACACTCTTCTTCTTTTATGGGAATTCGAATCTTAATGCACACATCAACACACTTTGGACCATTCACAACATCATCAATAACTACTTAATAATTTTAATAAATAAGATTCAAAAATTCCTCAAATATTTTATATACTCTTTTTGATAAAAAAAAATTAATTTTTCTAAGTTTGAGTTTGTAAGTAAAAATATTTAATTTATGTAAATAGGATTAAAACATCTATTTAATAAAAAAAATAATTTATTTAAATCTGAACTCGAGTTTGTAGCTAAAAAATAGAAGAGAGTTGAACAAATTTCATCAAAGAAATTTTACCCAAAATAAAATAAAATGATTTTTTTAATAAATTACGTATAGTTGAAATAAATAAAAAAAACTACATAAGAGAACCTTTATAAATTAGTTTATATATATGATTTTTTAATAGGAGAAACTTATCCAAACATATTTTTTCAATTAAAAATAGCTAGTTAGATTTTTCGATAGAGATTAGTTTTAAGTAAAACCCCAAGACGAAGTTTGTAGATAATAAAAAAAATCTATTAAAAACAGTCAAATAATTTTTTTTATAATGATTAGTCATAAATAAAGTTGGTGAGCACTTCACAGTAGTAATAACAATACAATTATTAAAATTGATCAAGAGAGTTTATTATTATTATTATTATTAATAAATGTTTTCAGTCTTATTCTGTAATTTCCATAATAAGAAAAACTCGATTTTCTCTTGTTAAAACTGGTATTTTTTTTTCAGAATTGTGTATTTAATAAATAATGTTAATTTTTTTTTTGTAAGATAAAGTGTATATATATTTGTAATTAAAAGTATTGATTATATAAGAAGATGGTAAGAGATGGATAACATGATGCATGTGGAGTGTGTTGAATGATGTCAATTTTTGTGTGGTGAATATATGAAAAGCCATAACATGATTTGCCAAAGTAGCAATGCTTTTATGCAACTTTCCTTAGTGTCTGAACTGAAAAATGCTAGTTGGTGAGAAAAAATTAAGGAAGAAGACCAATTGATTTGATCACATAATGTTCACTTCCTTCAAGTTAGGAATTGGTCACTTTAAATAAAGACTCTATTATTTTAGTCTAAACCATCCATCATGATGCAATCTCCTTCTATTACCCTAACATACTTATTCTACCTCTACTCTAAATTGGACATATTATCATTTTCATTTTTCTCCACTATTTTACTTTCATCTAATCCTTCATTTTTCATATCTTTGTTTTTTTTCCCCTTGTTAAATTATTTTTTAATGTAGCTTAAATTAATATAGTGTTTCGTATCAAAGTAAACCGAAAATTTAGTCGTATTTATTATATTAGACATCATCATTATCAAACTTGACATCTCAGTTAGGTTAACACTTTTAAGCACCAACAATCATCTGTCACTTAATATATTGTCTTGCATCACAGTAAATCTAAAATTTAGTCCTATCATGTTAGATATCACTATGAAACTTGACGTCTCAGCTAGGCTGACATTTCAGGTACCACCAATCATCTGCCACTACATAAAAGAAGAAATGTAATCATATTATTTTTTATCCTTCTAAATATTATATATATAGATATATATGTGGTTTTATGGTTTTATTGATAAAACACTAAAAAAATTATTAAATAGAAATTAATTATAGAGATAAAATTAATTAATTACTAATATGACTAAATTAGAGATCATTTTATAAACTAAAATTTGTTTGGTATTTAAAGTAGTTTTTGTTATTGATAAAAAGTTTATAAAATAGTTTCTAAATTGATATTTAACCATTAGTTACAGACTCCTTTGTATTCTAAATTAGTCTTTATTAGTATTTTAAAGACGAATTTAGAATATAAAATATTAGTAACTAAAATCTTTGTGGTTAATTTAGATACCAATTTAGAAATTACTTTATAATTTTTATTAATAACAGAAACCATTTTAAATATCAATAAATTTTGTATTCTTTAAAATAGTATAGTGATTAATTATTTTTTTTTATCTCTAAATGTTGTTATTATTTAATAAATTTTTTTAATGAAATAGGTGGATAACAACATGTGAACTTTATAACTATTAATAGAGACTAAGTGTGCATGAGAAGTACAACTGATGGAACGTCTTATACTTAAAATGAATTCTTTTAATTGATTAGATATTTAATTCTGAGAAAAAAATTATTAGACATTTAAAATAAAATTAATTATGTATTAGATATTTAAAAGCTATTTAAGTTTTAAAAGTAATTTTAATTAAAGTTACAACTTACACTATGATAAAACTATCTCAGTGTAAGTTTTTCATTTATTATTATTAAATACTTAAAATAATATGTTCAAATTTTAGAGGACGTAAAAGAATATGTTTTTTTTGGAAATGTATTTAATATTTAATTTTTTTTAAAGTAATGTAAAATGTATTTTACCTAATTAATAATTTAGGTCTATAATTCAATTGAATAAAAAAACAAGATGTGCAAAAGTAAGAAGTTAAGTTGAATTTTGGGTTTTTAAAAATAAAGAGACTAAAATTACAAAGAAATTATAAAGACCAAAATAGCATATAGAGAACTAAAAGAAAACCAAAACTTACTTAAAAAAAACTATGGATTACCTGTAAGCAATCCTAACCACATTTTATAAATTGCATTATTTGATATTTTGCTTAATTTCCTTCTATACTTTTAAAAACAAAATAAAAGTATTTTCTTAATAAAGTTTTATGGAGAAATTTTTTTTATCAAGTAAAAAATTAATAAATAGAAGTATTTAAGGAATACTTTAGCCCTTTACGAGAAGCTACACGAAGTAGTCTGGCAAAATTCCTACATAAAATTCCAACAAGATTTATCATGATTCAAAGAAATGAACTCTCAAAGACTATATGTATATGAGTGAAATGCCACTCTAATCCAGAGCTAGTTGGTTCTCTCCAAAATGCGTTAAGACGTAACGGTTGACTAAACATCTAGAGATAAAACACTCTTTTAATGCGGACCGCGAGAGCGATACCAAATCAAGACATGTGTACCAGACATAAAAATCATGACAAAACAAAAAATATATCGAAATACCCTTTACTCCATTTAACATAGTACATTCGGTCTTCTGCTAAAAAATCAATAGATTCATGGAGCAATATAATGGAAAAAAAAATACATACTAATAAAATTTATGTGAAGTATTTTTTATATTATGGGCATTTTAATGTAAAAATTTATAAATATAAAGTAAATAAGTATTTTATTAATACAAAACATTTTATTTTATCGTATAAAAATATAAAAGGTACCGATGTTGGAGATCCCACATCGACTAGAGATTAGAGTCTTTCATTGTATATAAATGGGTACATACCTCAACCCTATGAGCCGATTTTATGGGGTTGAGTTAGGCTTAAAGTCCACTTTCGTAACAATTGATTTTAAGGAAAAATAATTTAAATGCAAATATTATTTGTTATGGTCTCAAAATCCAAAATTAAAAAAAAAATGTATACAAACTTATGTTATGCCTAGGTGAATAAGAACTTTAGTACTCACATTATATTCATGTGTTAATCTATTATTCACATTTTACGACGTAGTAGATTCATATTGTTATGAACTATATTTTTTATGTAAGAGTTATTTTTTATTTGTATGTATAAAACTCGCAAAAATAAGGGTAAAAGGTTTAGAAATAAATTACTCTTACCCATTAAAATGATGTATATAAATTCTTAATAATAAAACAGTAATAAAAATTCAAATAAAAAATATTTATTTTTGATAAATATAGCCTACCTATATATTTTTATTTTTTTAATATATATGTTTTAGTTAAGTTTCCTATATTTATATATATATATATATATTAATAATATTTTTTCCGTGACAACTAATGGAGATGAAAATCTACATCATTATTATTTCTTGACCAATGTCAATAAAAGTTTTATCACCCAACATTAAAAAGGTTATTTAACGGATAGCTTTTACCAACGTTATTGAAATTATTTTTCAAGTGTTTTATGTAAGAGTTTTTTTAAGTCAACGTTGATATAATTATTTTCTAATTGATAAGGTTGGGAATTTAAGTCAAATTTATTTATCAATTTATGTTTGCCTTCACCAGTTTTTATTTATCAAAGTTTGTAATGATTATTTTTTGTTGATATCTAAAGATTGAATAGTAATTTTCATATTTGGTATTTTTAATACTAGTAGTAATTGGAATACTTTATAAAAAAACATAAAAACTCAATAAATTTGATTGCCTCCTAACAAAACATTTAAAAAATTAAACATTTTAAATTAAATGTATTTTAAATTTATTAAAAGTTGTAAGATATTCTATCCAAACACAAGTTAAGCTAAAAAAAAGTTTTATATTAAGTTTTATATATTGGTATTATTTGGCATCATATGTAGCAGAATCAACACTCCTAGAAAATCATTAATTAAAAAATAATTTTAGAAATAAAAAATCATTAGTTTCTATATTGACTAAATTATATATTATTTTAGAGACTAAAAAAACTATTGGTTTCAAAACTAGTTTCTATTATTGATAAATAGTTTCTAAATTGATATCTAATTAGTTACCCAAATTTAGATATCAATTATTTATATTCTAAAGTTCGTATACAAAATCTTGGTATCTAGTTAGATACCAATTTAAAAATTATTTATCAATAATAAAAATTAATTTAGATACTAATAATTTTTTAGTCTCTAAAATAGTGTTTAATTTTGTAAATATAACAACTAATTATTTTTTGTCTTTAAAATTGATTTTTATTTAATAATTTCCTTGTAATGCAATATTTATATTAAAGGATATGGATACGAGACTTTTAGAATAAAATTAATATCAATTGTGTTTTTTTAAAATATGAGTTGTTTTTTTTTAAAGGTGTATAACCTTTATTTTGTATCTATGTCCTTTAATAATTTAAGTAAACTTTGTTTAAATTGTCCCTTGTATGTGTGAGATATAAAAGGTTCACATTTATAATTTTATCCAAAAACACAAATCCACACTCACATGGGTTACGGGATACACAAGTGATTTGTAAACTTTTATTCAAATATTCAACTATAATTATTATTGATAAGTTTGTAAGAAGGTTGTACATTTTAAATAATTATTTTTTCTCATATAGAATGTGTCTATAATAGGATATCTAAGATATTAAATTTGTAGTAATTAAAATTAAATGTATGTTTAAGAAGCACCACTCTTATATAAAGTTCTTAGTCTCTTTCTTTCTTATCATTTCTTTTTTTTCTTTGTAGTTTATTGGATCACAAAATTAATCTTAACTTATATTGTCTAATTCTAAATCAAATATTACAATAAATTATTTTATAATATTATTAATTAAATAAAAAAATTTAAACATCAATTCATTTTGTTGACATATTTTTTTATAGAAAAAATATGTCCAAAATCATTGAATAGTAACTAATTTAGAGACAAAAAATAATTAATCATTATATTGACTAAATTAGATATTATTTTATAAACTAAAAAATTATTGGTATTTAAAGTAGTTTATATTAGTAATAAAATTTTATAAAATAGTTTCTAAATTGATTTTAATATTACCTACCAATGTTTTGACTAACTAACGACTTTACATTAGAGATTAGTCATTAATTTAATTAAATACTAATTTATAATCTAAAGTAGTTAGTATTTAAAATCATTGCAGTTAATATTAGATATATATTTAGAAACTACTTTATAACTTGTTATTCATAGTAGAAACCACTCTAGATACTAATAGTTTTTAGTTTATCAAATAATATCTAACTTAGTCAATATAATGACTAATTATTTGTTGTCTCTAAATTAGAAATGTGTAATTATTTAGAGTGAGAATCCCATATATATGACTTAGTCATAATTATATTATCTATATATACCCACCTAAAACAAACCTTCCTAAATATGATTTACTCGACTAATTAAACCTATGTCTACACTAACGATTTTACACATAGCTAGACCTTCATTTGTGCCACACAAAATACATCTTTGGTGTCATCCTTGCCATTTTGAAAGATGATTAGGTTTCTTTGATTCTACTATGTCCATAAGACAACCACCCACATGCATTTCCATACCAAAATACCTTTCATGCTTTATTGTGGAATACAAAATTGATTAAAATGTATCTTTGCTTGACTATGTAAGACATTATTGTGCCCACTCACCTATTACACACATACCACACTTGATAAGCTATGTTGCATACAAAAAAGGCTTAATTTCCCTCTAAGTCTCTGTATTAAGGCCTAAAAATCAATTTCATCTCCCAAATTTAAAAAGTTCAACGTCGTCCAATTTTTTTTTAAGTTCAATTTGATCCCAACTTTTTTTCAAAAAATTGAGAGTGGTCATAAATTTTTTAAAACAATTCAATGTGGTTGTCCCAATTTTTTTTAAATGATTCAATGTGGTAACAATACATATAATTCAATGCAGTGACAAAATCGCTAAGGTAAATTTGTTTTAATAAGGATAATCTAACAAAAGGAACACGATTGAATCGTTTTAAAAAAATTGGGACCATATTGAACTTTTTAAAAATCTTGGGACTTAATATAAGGATTAAAGGGGTAATTAAGCATACAAAAAAACAAGTGATTAATTGTTTTTTCGTACTCCTCGCACATAGGGCACAAGTTGTCTCCCTGGATTACTCCCCTTTTGGCTAGGTTGTCTTTAGTGGCTACACTATTGATGAGCACACACAAATTAAAATGTTATGTACTAACTAGAGTTTTAGTTTTCTAGATGTAGCAAAATGTATCTTCCATCTCCCTTACAATCCTATTTTCTATCAGCTTGTATGTCGATTTGACTATAAATGCAAGTATTTCACTAACTTTCCATACCCATATATCTTCCTTATCCTTATCCAACCCGCTCCTAAGCTCCTCCATCAAATTATATACTCGCTACTTTTTTCATTCAAATCATTCTCTCCTCCATGTAATTCGTCATTCTCAATAATTGTTATTCCATTATCATGCCTCACTAACCTTTATGTTGTGTTTGTTTTTGGGCGAAGAAATGCAAGCTTCTACTGTGCACAGGTAAAACATGAAAATCAAGACACTGAAAGCTACAAAAATGCTAAAAACGAAGACATCTATAGCTTCTAAACTTTCTTCGCAGTTTAGAGAAGATTAGCGAAGAAAGTTACATATATAAATATTTATATAATTAATTATTTGTAAATTACTTTGTTATCCTTTTTATTTTAAACTCAAAATATTTTTACTTTCATTTAAAATAGAATTACAAATATAAATAAAATAATTAATCATATTATATATATACAATAAATTATAAATATAAATAAATAACAATAAATATATTTTTAATAATAAAGAACTAAATTTAAATAATAATTATACTAATTATAAAAAAATAAAGTTAAAGATAATAATTTTATTTAATTTAAAAACAATTTTTTATTAAATATTTAAATATTTTTTTATCAAATTTACATTATTTTATATTTTTTTCTAAATTAGTTCTAATATATTACCAAAAATTAATTTAAATTTATAAAAAAATATCTCATATTTTATTATTTAAATATTTCTAAAGATATGGGTAAATTTGTAAATCTACACTTTACACATTTTAAAAAAATTAAAAATACCCTTATAACTATCATATCATTCACCAACTTCAATAAACTTTTCTCACAAATCCACTCTAACATACCTTAATCCAAACAACATCTCTTTCTTCACACTTTCCCCTCAAATCACTACAAATCCACTCCATCAAATCTTCTCCCCAATCCAAACACACCCTTAGTGATTTATTGACCATATTCCCAATAATTCTAGGAAATCTTTGAAAAAATGCGTCTCACCAAACCACTTGTCTTTCCAAAAACTTATGTTTTTTTTCCATTTCTCATTGTTTAAGTTGTGTCTTCATCAAACCACTCATTGTCATTAGTAAGCCTACATACCTCTTTTATATGCTTCCACCATCTAGATTTGTTCCTATTACTCATATCGCTCATGTTTCTCCAGTTGTCATATTTGGATTCAATCACCTCTTTCCATAACCCCTTTGTTTCTTAACTTAATCTTGATTTTCACTTATATAACAATGTCATATTGAATAATTTTAAGTTTTTTACCGTAAGGTCTCCCACTTCTTTATTTTTATAGATATCATTCCACTTGACTCACACGGTGTTTCTTGTATCACTCCTCCAACCTCACATAAAATTACTTTGGATTCTTCTTAATTGTTTTACCACCTTTGTTGGGATCTTAAAGAATGATAGGTAGAAGAGAGATAAAGTAGTTAATATAAATTTGATCACACATACATTTTCCAAAAAAGATTGATGTTTCTCTTTCCATGTTGACATTTTCTCCCTAAACTTATCCACGACAGGTTGCAAAAATCACACCCTTTTTGGATCCCTCCCCCATTCATCTACTCTAATGCCACTAATTTTTGGTTTTGTAGAGGTTAATCCTTAGTACAATCAATTCAAAACATCTAAGAATACTTTTAATAGTTATAACATTTTGTATATGTTCTTCACATAAGAATAATATATCATTTGTAATAATTTACCCCTTTGCTTCCCACTTTAATCCCTCAAAAAAATTCCTTGAACATCATCTCTCTTACTACTCCAATCCAACTAGTCTTTCTATCACTATTTAAAAAAGAATGGTGTCAATAGATTTCTTGTCTTAGTCCTTCTAAGGATTTCAACTCCTTCGTAGGACTACCATTTATCAAAATAATAGATAATAAAATTTATATTTATACCAAAAAATTAGATTAAACTAATCTTATTCTTAATATTTATGGGATGTTATTCTAATTTGTAAATTTTACCGACTAAAAGTTTAGATCAAATAGAAATATAGGTTAATGTGATTCCCCAATCCCACAAATTAGCACTCTTTCTACCTATATCAATGTACATTATTAATCATTAACTTACATTTTTTTAATATAACCAATACTTAAATTCTTAATAAAACATTTCCGATTTAACTTAATTAATAACATAAAGAACTGTTTAATGTATTATTAGTTAAACATCGCCCTTCATAATATATTAAAAATTAAAAGTAGGTTATAAAAATAATTTGCATGTAATTACTTTATTTTTATCAAATACTAACCATATTACATAATTGAATTACATATTAAAAAACAATTTTAATTAAGATATTTTTTATTATTTTCACTACAAGATAATCTATTAAATAGAAATTAATTTTAGATTAAAAAATAATAATTAGTTACTATATAGATTCTAAAGTTGGTACCCAAAATCTTGATAGCAAATTAGATACCAATTTAGAAACTAGTTTATAAATTTTATTAAATAATAGAAACTATTTTATTTAGTCTAATTTAGTCAATATGACTAACTATTTTTAGTTTTTAAAATTTGTTTCTATTTAATACTTTTGTGTGTAAAAAAAAAAGTTTAAAAATTAGGTAATACTTATAAAATGTTACTTAGTAATTTGAAAATAACAATTATTTTAAAGAATGTAATAAAACAAAAGATATTTATAGAACTTAACACATATTTAACCTCCTATCATACTTACTTTTTTCTTGCACTTGGTCTCTCTCTATATTTCAAATAGGTCTATAAATAATTTTTCACACTTTAAAGGAGGTGAAGGTTACCTTCTTCCATTATCCAAGAAGACTTGTGATACTTGAAGTACATGTTTCAATTCCTTTCCTCTTTTGAAAAAATGTACAACACACACACACCACATGCTTTCTATGCATATGCTTTTGTATCTAATTACTCTCTAATAACTTACACTTTAATCATCTCACAAAAAAAAATAAAAAAAATAGCCATGCTTTCAAAATAAAACATTAATTTTCTTATCAGATAATATATATATTAATTAACTTATTATATTGTGATATTCATGCATGCATGGTGATGTGATGAACATAGTTAGGCCGTGAAAACCTAGTGTTATTACAAACGACAATGCATTATATTGTAATAAATAATCTTATATTTAATTATCCTCTATTTAAACCCTCCAACACTCATTATGATTTCCACGTCTTCTTCTTCTTCTTCTTTTTCTTCTTCTTCTTTCTCTCTCTCTTATGTTCATATGTACAAAATAATGGACAAAAAACCATGCAACTCATCATCATCTCATGATCCTGAAGTGAGAAAGGGACCATGGACCATGGAAGAAGACTTGATCTTGATCAACTATATTGCCAACCATGGTGAAGGTGTTTGGAACTCTCTAGCAAAAGCTTCTGGTAAAAAACATGTTAATTAATTAATTATTCTTTTTTGTTTTTGCATAAACCCTAGCTATAGTGTGATTCTCATTTGCTATTATGTTCATCATGTTGATGTGTAAAAAATAATTGTGTAGGTCTTAAACGAACTGGGAAAAGTTGTCGACTTCGTTGGCTAAACTATCTTCGTCCTGATGTTAGAAGAGGGAACATTACAACTGAAGAACAGCTTTTGATCTTTGAGCTTCATGCAAAGTGGGGCAATAGGTGAATATATATATACATATATACAATAAATAAAGTGCTTATTCTCAAGCTTTCTATATATGAATCTTAAGAAAGGTATGCTATTTTGATTCCAAAAATTAAATTTTATTCTCCACCTTTCAACTCCTACAATTAAAAGATAGAAGAATTTGTTGACGATTATATTCAAAATGTTATAAAAACTTTCAGGTTAAATATTATTATACAACTTCGGTTATACTAATATATAGAAGAGTTGTTCTATAAATAAAAAGTAAAACCTAATGATTTTCAAGCACTTGAAAGTGTTCTTAGCATTTTTTTTTCTATAATATGAAAATAATATATAGTTTGTAAAAGCATGTAAGAGGAAGAAGCCAAGAAAAAATGGCAACACATGGGGAGTTTTGTAAAACTTAGGGTAAAAAATATTTGTAAATGGGTTCTCATAAAGTTTTTCGAATCCTCAAAATGAGATTTTAGTCATATGTGAAAGAAAATAGTTTTTTTTTTCTTTAAAGATGCATTTTTTTTTTATATATACACCATGACCCACATGCATGCATATGTTTGGGAGGTGAGGGGATTTTTGAGATCTTGAAGAAGAAGAGAATGAAGTTTTTACTTCAAAAAGTAATTTAAGTAAAACTTATTGTTTATCATTATTTTTTTACTTCTTGATTTAACTTTCAAAGATAAATTACTCATTACAATTATTAAAGTTCCTCTTCCTTTTTACCTTTGATTTTCATTTCATCTTTAGTATAACTTATAAAAAATTTAAGAATAAGAAGTATAAGGAATTTGATGTTAAGACTGCAATAGTTAAGATATATATGTAGGAATGAATAAAAATGAAGAACTCTTAAATCAATTTATTATATGCAATTTTAAAAATAAAACAAAAAAGTGAAACAACTTTGTAGAAGGAGAAGAAGTATAAGGAATAAATGACACAGTACGCTAAAAAAAACTGTTACTGTTCTTAAACAAAAATATACAAACAGGGATAGAAGGGGTGCCTCAATAAAATATAATTTAGGTTTAATTATTCATGTAATTTATGAAAAAACTTTACCTTTTAGGTATAATAAAGGTATATATTTTAATTCTTTACACTTTTTTTTTCTTTTCTATGAATCTATACCATAAAGACTAAAAAGATATTAAAAATATATAGGTGAAAAAAAGTAAAAGTTAAAAAGTGTTTGATTGAAAAAAAAATGAAGAAGAAAAAATTAATAAAAATATATAGAAAACCATTAGAGTAAACACTATCATTTTTACTTTGTTTTTCTTCTTCACATCAAATCATTTTCAAGGACCCTTCTTCCTAATTCCACCTGTCACTAAGTTATATATATATATATATATATATATATATATATATAGGGTGAGTTCATGGAAGTTGGGCACATGCAATAGTACTGTAGAGGACATAAGACAAAAAAATTAAATGAATTTTGTACCTTATAAGAATTTTGTAGGTCTCTTTTTATTCTAAAACAATAAACATTTGCATAAAATATTTTTTTTAAAATATTTATTGTAAAATAAAAGAGTGAGTGAAATTTTTTAGAAAATATAGAGAAAAAATAACCTAAAAAACTTGGATAATGCACAACTAAACCCATCCAAGAAATAAAAAAAAAACCTAAACTATTTGAGAAAGAAAAGACATAAATGTTATCCCTTGTAGCTGGGATAACAAAGCAGCCACAGATTTTGGACACGTGGCTTTTCTTGAGCAAAGAAATATGAAGAAATATAAGTTTTTAGATAAAAATACGAAAAGGTTTACACCAAATCTTAGGTAGCAGTACTTTTTGTTTGGTAGGAAAAGACAACTAGAATTGATTAATAACTGGTGAATGAAAATATAGGAGAAATACAGAAAAATTTTCAAAAGTTTTTTTATTGAAAAAAAATAAAAATTAATGAAAAAGTGGTAATTAAATCTACCCTTTTTTATTTTATTTTTCATTTAACCATACTGGCACCATGATTTATATTTTCTTTCTACTGAAGAGGGTATTAGAGGGAAAAAATAAAAAATGAAAGTGTCACAAATGATATATATAATATAATAGAAAGAAATAATGGAGTTTTTTTATTATACATGAATGAATATCATGAATAGGCAAAACAGAAGAAAAGAAGGAAATTTATGAGGTGAATGAGGGAAAAAAATACGTAGAAAATTAGTATTGGCATAAAACACAGTAGAAAAAGCTTTTTATACTATACTAGAAACTATATACAAAAAAAAATATGAGAAATTTTGAAATGTTTGAATGAAAGCACAGTTTTTTACCTGGGACTTGCACTGAGAAATTTGATTTTGGTGTTCTTTGATCCCATGATGTTTCAAAGCAAATGCATGATTCCAAAGAGTGATTGAGGAACTTATAGCCAAACTCTTTTATAAGTGAGACTCAAAGTTCTTCATCACTTTTATTCTCAACCAAGGAACATGGTCTCAAATTTAGACATGTGATAATTGCAAAACAAAATAGACATGTGACATTTATTTAACATTGGTGCATTTTTGTTTTCTTATTCATCACACATTAAATGTGGCAACCATTAACAACTTTTCATTAGTGTAAGTGTAGCTTAAATGAATATGAGTTGGATAATTTTATTATAATATTTTTGTTATCATAAATTTTAGTCCTTTTCTTACTATCTCAAATTTTAATTAATTGATTTAAATTTTTTAAGGTGGTCCAAAATTGCAAAGCATCTTCCTGGAAGAACTGACAATGAGATTAAGAACTTTTGGAGAACTAGGATTCAAAAACACATGAAGCAAGCTGAGAATTCACAACAACAGGGTAATAATAGTAATGTTTCAGAGACAAATGATCATCATCATCATCAAGCAAGCTCTAGCACAAGTCTAGTATCCAACATGGCACTGCAAATTGAGACTTACTCTGCACCCTCATATCAAGAAAATTTGGAGTCATTTCCAACACAGTTTCCTACAATCACTGATCAATCAAGTTCATGTACCAATCACAACATCAACAGCAACCATAACTATTGGAACATAGAGGATTTCTGGCCCATGCAATTGCTCAATGGGGATTGAACCTATATGCATGCATACATAAATAATACATATATATAATAATGATATATATACACCTAAGTTGTCATTGTGTTATCAGGCTTAACTAATAACATCATTAGGCACATTTATATGAATAGTTAAGTTTGGTGTTACCATGCCTTTGATGTGATGAGTCCAGGATTGAGTTACTTATATATGGATTAATATATTTATATGTAGGAACTTATATATATATATAATATGTCCATTATTGTATGATTATCGTAACTAATATGGTAGGTGTACCATATAAGATATGTTTTTTTATCAGCAATATAAAATATGTTTGAGAATTACACATTTTAAATAATATAGCATGCCCGTGTTGTAGTAAATCCTAGTATGAATTATTTTATTTGTCTTGGATTTATGTAGTGTCTTGATTTGTCTCAAGCTCAACCTAATCAATAGTCATATTTGACATAGAAATATGACTGCAACCTAATTTTATTGACACAAAAGAGATGAAATTTTACTTCTACAACTAATTTAATAAATTGATTTTTATGTTACACACTAAACCTAATCGATTGAAAAGATTTATTATTTTTCATTTTTTTCTGCTTCTCTCAAATAAAATATATTTAAAATTTGTTTTATTTTAAGTCGTCGTATTTGTATCTACACTATGATTTTGGATTCATCAAAAAATGTTGATAAGTATTGAAGGAAAAAGATAGTTTATAGTGGTGTGAAGTGTTATAAACGTGTCCATCAATGATGTAATTTCCCTTTTGTAGAATATGTAAGGAGGTGTACGTCATGACGATGTATCTAACTGGTATTAGAAGTAGTCTCTAGTTTTGATCATTCATATAAATGGAAAGACAATGAGGCTAACATGGACATGAACTTGCATTTCCATTTTAGAAAAAGAAATTGTTATTATAACATTGCCTAACTCAAACTAAAAGATATCTAACACCTCGTGAAATCACAACCACTAACTCATTACGATCGATTTTATGGTGACAAGTTTCGATGATGTTGATGAAGTTTTAGATTCTAGTTTCAAGTTTGTTATATATACACACACATGTATGTATATCACGGTTATACAACACATTGGACTTCGACGTAAACCTAATTCTCGACAAGGAGTGGAAGGTTGAAAAGTCTTCACATGTCCCTCTTAAATCATCTACTTCTTCAAATAATATTGATGACAACTAATTATTAAATTAATCTGCATCCTTTATAAAAATGATGTAGAAATAAGGGAAGATAAACATTGGATATCACCTTAAAAAAGTAAAACAAATTTTTAATATAACTTATTTAAGTATTTTTTTAAGGTGTGCTTTCTTTACTAAATATTATACATTAACTAGATATAAAACCAATTTACAATATATAAGTAGAGACAATCATCACCTTACAAGTCATTTGTATGAGGATGAGTTAGACTTAATCCCACTTTTTAACATGATATCAGAGTCATAGCAATGTTTGTTGCACCTATCGCATCACATGTTATCAAATTGCTATCAAATCATCAACAAATATCTAGTTTCACATATGTGGAGAGAGGTGTGTTGAAGATCCCACATTAATTAGAGATAAAATCAATTTATAGTACATAAGTGGAGGCAATCATCATCTTACAACTCGATTTTATGATAACGAATTAGGCTTAAATTCATTTCTTAACATTCTTCTCCATAAAAAAATTGATTTAACCGTTTTTAAAAGTATTTTTTATCATAAAACTTTTGAAAGGTGACTAAACTTGTTATATTTTTTATTTATCTAACATTCTTAAATGAGGTACAAATTTATCTTTTTAATAATCTTATAAATTGTATCTTTTGTGCATCCTTAATAATTAAGAAAGATAACCCAAATATATGATTGTAGTATATTTTTATACATTTAATTTAATATTATAATAATATTATTAAAAAATAATATTTAAATGATTAGTTGTCATACACATCTACACTATTCCTCATTGATCTTGAAATTGGATAAAAAGGGATGTAGTTTACTTGTCATTTGTGAGGACCAAGTTAGGCAAATGACAACATTAGAATGAGGTATTTAGAATTGATGTAATGGCATACTTTAATTTTGCTTAGCTTCCAACGTATATATTGAGACAAAGGGAAAAAGAAGGTCACTAGAAACTATCTTTTAAAGGAAACAATTAGGACAAGTTACTTGTGGGTTTGGCTTGTGTTTTTTGTGCAAAAAACCCTTTTTCTCCATATTCAAGGGAAAACTCACATGTCAAAGATAAAGATCATTCACATTGGGGTCGGCCACTTCAAAACAAAAGTCATCACCAATTTAATATGAGATAAATGCAATATTAAATTCTATAATTAAGATATATTTGGTAGATATTAGTGAAAATATTAGAGAAAAGCTTAAAAAAATATTGATTTTGGAGTATTTATTGATTTTTCCTATGACTAAATTTTTGTTGAGAACTTTTATTGGTTAATTAATTACTTTTAGTGGAGTTTCTTCTCTTAAATGCAATTTTTTTCATCTACAAAATTGAAACTCAACGTGGGGAAAATTGAATCTAGTATCCCTCAAATCAATAGTTTCTAGGTTTTTTTAATTATATTATAGATATTAAGTTATTTTTTTTACTTGTTGAAAAACATTTTTAACGTTTAATAAACATTTTTTTAATAGTTTGTAGTTTTTTAGACGACCCTTTAAGTAATGTTTTGTAAAATGCTAGTTTGTAACTTTTAACCTTTCATATTCATTTATTTTTCTTTATCAAACTAGTGTTTCACCTTTTTCGAAGAAATTCTTGTTTTAACTTAATGTACTAAAATTCAACATAATGAAAATATGACGTTTATTTAAGTATGGTGTTTTCATGCTAAACATGACTAAAATAATTTAAGATACTATATATGTAATTAATAATGAAATAACGCCATATAGGAATATTATTTTATTAAAAATAAATAATAGAATTACATATTAAATTTATGAATAAGAATAAAAAATTAAATTAATTTTAAAAATTATAAATACCTTAAATTATCTTTTTCATAAATTAAATTTGATGTTAAGTTAAGTTATTTTTAGTCTGGGCTCATTCGGCTGGTTCAGTATTTTTATAATTTGCCACCTGTTTTCTCATATCTGCACCATGTTTTCTTATGAAAAAGCCTGGACCTATTCGGCTGGCCCAGCATTTTAACTATTTCCCACCCTTTTTTATTTATATACCCCTCAACTTTCATTTACCCTCAAAACTTTGGGTCCTTTGGCCCAATTTTTCTACTATTTAGCAAATATTTTGTACATACACAACAACATTTGTTAAATTTAAGGCAATATAAAGATTGAAAAATCATTTAACAAAAAGAGAAATAGAATTCTCTTGTTTGAACAACCACAAACACCATATTATAACAAACTACATCACTTTCTTTTTATAGTTTTAGTTTTTTTTTTCTTTTGAGAAGATAAATAGGTGTATGATACTTTTTATGCAACACAACTGATATACCTAGTCAATTATAATAAGATATGGACATATTAAAATATATAACACATATATACATATATGAAGAACAATAACTTTCATTTTAAGACTAGATGACAAAAAGAACACATACAGTAAGTTATATGTTTATCTTTGAATTTTTCTGTATTTGTATTTTATTTTTAACACTTTCCAATATATATATATATTGGATGTTAAAGTGTATCAATAGCAAACTTTCAGTGCAAAATATTATTTTATTTTGATGAAAATTGTTAAAAATAGGATACAAACACATGAAGATTTGATGAAGAGAAACATGCAACTTATAACATAACAATCAATGTGTTCCTTTTCTCACCTAATCTTAAAATGGGAGTTATCCTTATATATGTTCTCATGTAACATTTGGATGTCTTGTAATAATTGGTCATCTATGTGTTATACAAGGAGAGTACCATACACTCACTCCCTTCAAGATAGTCATCTTCTCAAAGAAAAGAATAGTCAAAGTTGTTAAAATAATATGGAGTTGAATTCATGATGTATTCTTATGTTTAATGTTACGCAAAGTCAAACTTTACAATTTTTTTCTGGTCTCTCTATCTTCTTTTAAGGCATACAAAATACTGAAGAAAAAAAAGTTATTTGAAGTCTCCTTAATATAGGATTTGTTAAAGTTAATATGGATGGATTGTTACTGGTACAGGTGTCTTCTGGAGAGATGATGAGTTCATTGGTGAATTGGGACTGTTATTCTTACTACTACAGTATTTCAAATCAAAAGTGTAAAAATCTTATTACAGGTCACCTAATTAGCTTGATGGTTGGATTAATCCTTATCAATTCAAAGTAGTTGGGTTCAAAACCTGTACAAAGAGAAAGTGACTTCAAAAACACAAAGAGGTATTTCAAAATACCTTACCTTTTTATTAAATAATATTTAAAATATCTTTTTTCATAGTAATTCCAAAAAAATCTAATTTGATATTTTAAAATACCTCATTATCTTCTTAACTCTCTTTCTTACATCTGTAACGTTGAAACCTATAGTAAGGAGTTTACAATACTTAAAACAATTTTATCTTATATATTATATATCAAATTAATTGAAATATGATTCAATGACTGGATTATATTGGAAAAAATAATTGTGTCTAAAAAATCGATATTCTTTTACACTTTTAAGATTTTTAACTCACTTCTAGAAATCTTGAACTGAAAATGCTTAGATTGATAATGAGTCATCCAAATCATTAAACTACTTAGCTGGCCTTTAATAGAAAAGTCTCTACTGCATTAATGATTTTCTTACTCTTAATTATATATATATATATATAATATTAAAAAAATTATAATTTTAAGATTACTAAATAAAAAGGTATTTTGAAATACCTTTATGTGGATTTTGGAGCTCTCTTTTATGTGTCTACGGGTTCGAACCTAAGTGTTTAAATTAGTAAGAAGTAATTCAAACCATCAAACTACTAAGGTAACCCGTACTAATAATTTTACAATATATCAAATAATTTTATCTTATTTTTAATAATATAAACTCAATAATTTTTAAAATCTATTTAGAAATTAAATTTATACAAAAATCTAATTACTTTTTATAATCTAACATGTTAATTAACCTTCTTAATTATACTACTTTTATTTTATTTTATATTATTACTTATATTAAAACCCATAAAAAAATAATTAAAAGATATGTGATTCTAGTATTCAGATCTTACTAGCCAGATATGTTTATTACACAATCTGATTAAAATATTTAAGACTGTGATTTGTTTTTTCTACAAAATTGAAACTCAAAAACGTGGGGAAAATTGAATATAATATCCCTCAAATCAATAACTTCTCGGACTTTTTAATTATATTATATATATTAAGTTAATTTTTAATTTTTTTTAAATTGTTGAAAAACATTTTAAGTTGTAAACAATGTTTAATAAACATTTCTTTAATAGTTTGCAGTTTTTTAGACACCTTTAAGTAATGTTTTGTAAAATGCTACTTTGTAACTTTTAACCTTTCATATTCATTTATTTTTCTTTATCAAACTAGTGTTTCACCTTTTTCAAATAAGTTATTGTTACAACTTAAAATACTAAATTCAACATAGTGAAAATATGACGTTGATTTAAGTATGGTGTTTTCATTCTAAACATGACTAAAATATTTAAGATACTATATATGTAATTAATGATGAAATAATGCCATATAAAAATGTTATTTTATTAAAATTATAGGATTAAATAATCAATTTATGAATAAAAATAAAAAAATTAAATTAATTTTAGAAATTATAAATAGCTTAAATTATATTTTTTAAAAATTAAATTTGATGTTAAGTTATACTTAAGTGTACTCATTTTTATTATTTTGTATTTATTAGTCACTTCAACACATGATTTTATCGAACTCTTTTATTTAATAAGTTAGCTAACACTTATTAGTTTTTAAGTAGTTGTTTAGCTTGCAACTAGTTATTTCAAACAATGTTGTCACACTTATGGTCTCCTCTTATTAGGGTGAATAGATGAAGTTGAATTAATTATTTAAATAAAAAAATACTATTTTGGAGGAGACCATCTTAATTTAGTTGAACCAATTAAAAACTTGATAACTCAATTGATTTAGTATAAGTTAATATTTTATTAATATATATATATATATAACTTAAATTTATGTTTTTCACTTTTTTAATGGTATTGTTATTAAGAATCTTATTTTATATATATATATATCATTGTGAAAGACAAACATCTTAACAAAATTATTACATTACAAACATAAAAACATTGAAATTTGAAAAAAAATATATATTAGAAAATTAGGTAAATACTTATGTAAAAATTATCAAGAAAACTTAAATCCATAAACCACAATATCTCACATAGAATTTGGAATAACATCAAACAAAACAAAAGAAGTTATGTCTACCAACATAACAAAAGTTAAAACATATATTTATATCTTTATATGTATTATCCTTTCTAAAAATACGAGAAATTTATAGAAAAAAAATGAAAATGAAGGTGTTTTTATAGGGCCTATGAAACGGCTAGCTTATTCTTACCTTCTCGGTATCTTTGTCTCCAACTGCTATTTTGGGTTTTCGGCTACACGGTCTACTGAATTGGGTTTGGTCTGGTTCTCAGCTACTGGATATGAGCTTTCACTTTTCTGCTAGGTCGATATCAACTCTCAATTTTTGGGCTCAAGATTGCTCTTGGGTGGATGTGTGTACCTCCAATTCAACGATAAAGTCATAATCAATTTATTTAATTATCAGATAAAAATCACTCTACTTACCTCTTGAACATATCACCTATTTAGTGGGCTTTCAGCTACTGGATATGGACTTTCACTTTTCTGCTAGGTCAATATCAACTCTCAATTTCTGAGCTCAGGATTGCTTGGGTGGATGTGTGTACCTCCAAGGGACTTTGACGATAAAGTCATAATCAATTTGTTTAGTTATCAGATAAAAATCACTCTACTTACCTCTTGAGCATATCACTTATTTATAGTGTTCATTTGTTGGGCTTTTCTTTTTTGCACCTTGCAATTATTAAATATACTCTGAACGTTTTGGGCCTATTTATTGGGCTTTAGTACAGTCTTTCTTATTCTATTTATTTTAGTTTAACATTTGTCATGTTGACGACCTCTCGGTCATTCAACCACTCGGTCCAGCCAGTACAAAAAGCATTTAATTTATCTATTATAGATATACTAATTGTATTACATACTTCAAAGCAATAAATAACAATATAGAATTACTTTCTAGTTATAATTTGATGTCATCTTCTTTAATACATTTGTTCATTCAAAACAACGATAATAATCATAACTTTGATTTGAAATGTTGTAGTAATACAAATCCACCAATGAATTTATTATCTCCTTAAAAGATAATTGTGGTGGTAACAATTTGTTCATATTATTAAATTTAACAAATCTTATATTAAGAGAATTTTAAATAACTTTTTTGTAGTATTTTTTATTTGTTAGAAGAAGGTAGAGGAACATGCAAAAGTTTTCAAGATTTACTTTTCATGAAGTTAAACATAACATCATGAATTCAATTTCATATTATTCCAATGGTCCCAATAAAAGAATAACAAGTGAAGAGATCTATACTTTTTCAATTAGCCAACAAAATAAAACTTCAATATAACTTAAATAAAATGAGTAGTGTAACTTCCATTTTAAGATTAGGTGACAAAAGGAACACACTGTAAGTTGTATGTTTATCTTGAAATCTTTTTGTATTTGTATTCCATTTTTTAACACTTTCCAACAAAACAAGACATATGTGTAATGGTTTGGATAATATTGTTTTATTTTATTAGAAATTGTTAAAAAATAGGATACAAACACATGAAGATTTGATGAAGACAAACATACAACTTACAATATAACAATCAATGTATTACTTTTCTCACCTAGTCTTAAAATGGGAGTTACACTTATATATGTTCTCATGTAACATTTGGATGTCTTGTACTAATTGGTTGTGTATTTGTTGTGTTACACCAGAAGAATACCATACACTCCCTTCAAGATAGTTGTCTTCTCAAAGAGAAAAATAGTTAAAGTTGTTCAGTGATATGGTTTGCTATAATATTATATTTATGGCGACATAGAAATAATGTCACTTTCAAACAACATAATTTAAATTGTCATGGGATTATAAAACTTATTAAGCATAAGTCTTGGATGTGGATCTCAACAAAAAATAATATGAAGTTGAATTCATGATGTATTCTTATGTTTAATTTTACACATAGTCAAACTTTACAAGTTTTTAGGTCTCTCTACCTTCTTTTAAGCCATACAAAATAATGCAAAAAAGATATTTGAAATCTCTTTAATATAGGATTTGTTAAAGTTAATATGGATGGATTGTTATTGGTACAGGTGTCTTCTGGGGAGAAGATGAGTTCATTGGTGAATTGTGACTGTTATTCTTATTACTACAGTATTTCAAATTAAACTTGTAAAATTCTTATTACAGGTCACCTAATTAGCTTGATGGTTGGATTACTCCTTATCACTTTAAAGCAGTTGGGTTCAAAACCTGTACAAAGAGAAAGTGAGTTCAAAAACACATAGAGGTATTTCAAAATACCTTTTTATTAAATAATATTTAAAATATCTTTTTTTTTATAGTTATAGTAATTCAAAAAATATATAATTTTTTAAAGCACATATTTAATTAATCCAATACACTTGAATTATTTGTTAATATATATTATCAAAATATAATTTGATATTTTAAAATACCTCATTATCTTCTTAACTCTCTTCCTTTCATCTGTACTCTTGAAACCTATAGTAAGGAGTTTACAATACTTAAACCAATTTTATCTTATATATTATATATTATATTAATAGAATTATTATTCAATGACTGAATTATGTTATATTTAAGGAGTTTACAATACTTAAACCAATTTGATTCAATATATATTATATATTATATTAATAGAATTATGACATATGTTATTAGCTGTTAAAAAAACATATATATCCTCCCTTATTATTCTTTAATTAGGGAACTATTAAAGTAATATGGAATTGGATTCATGATGTGTTCTTTATATTTAACTTTATGTTATGTTTAACTTTATGGAGAGTAAAACTTAAAAAAAAAAAAAATGTCTTTTTACCTTTTTCTAAAGCATACAAAATCCTGAAAAAAACGTTAATACAACATTCCAAGTTAAAATTATAAATTTTTTATTTCAGATCACCTAAATAGTTTGATGGTTTGGATTACTTCTTAAAAAAATTAAAACACTTAGGTTTAAATCTATAAAAAGAGAAAAAGAGTTAAAAAATAATAATGAGATATTTCAAAAATACCTTATATAGAATAATATTAAAAATAATATTAAGAAGATAACTTAAAAAAAGATAATGAGATATTTTAAAATACATTTTTTATAGTAATATAAAAATATAATTCTTTAAAAATACATATTCAATTAATCTAATATACTTGACTCATTTGATAATATATATTATCAGAATATAATTTGATATTTTAAAATTTCATTATCTTCTTAATTCTTTTTCTCTTATCTATTAAATTAATATAAGTATATTATAAAATTACTGAACTATAATGCACCGATTAACTGTGTTTTAAAAAATATATTTTTGACATTATTATAAGATATTTTAAAATACTTTTTTTTAAGATATTTGAATTAATGATATCTTGAACTAAGTGCTTAAATGATAAAGAATAATCTAAATCATTTCAACTTCTTAGGTAACTTTTAATAAGAAGTTTACATTACATAAATGAATTTCTTACTCTTAATTATCTATATATAATATTAAAAATTCAATTTTAAGATAAAAAAAGTATTTTAAAATGTTTTTTTATGATTTTATGTGTCTTATTTTTGTTTACAGATCTAGATTGAGTGACAAAAAACTTAAAAAAAATTAAGAAGAGATATTCGATCTTAAAATAACACGTCGTTAAAAATGTTTGAACAAAGAGATTACACAACAAAGAAAGAAAACTAATATTTAATGTATTTTTTGAACTTTGAATATAAGTTTTGAACTTTAAGTGTTTAAATATTTTTTGGAGAGATGAGTTGATTGTTGAATTGTGATTCTTATTCATATTACTACAATATTCTAAGTTAAAATTGTAAACTTTTTATTACAGGTTACCTAAGTAGCTTGATGGTTTGGATTACTCCTTATCCGTTTAAAACACATAGGTTCGAAACATGTAGAAAGAGAAAGTGAGTCCAAAAAGCATAATGGGATATTTCAAAATATCTTATATTAAATAATTATGTTAAAAAAATTATAATTTTAAGATTACTAAAAAAAGGTATTTTGAAATACCTCTTTATGGTTTTTTAAGCTCTCATCATTTTGTATATGGGTTTCGAACCTAAGTGTTTAAATTGGTTAATAGCAATTTAAACCATCAAACTACCAAGGTGACCCGTACTAATAAGTTTACCATATATAAAATCCTTTTATCTTATTCTTAATAATAAAAAATCAACTATTTATAATACATCAACCATTACATTACAGGTCAAAATTATAATTGTTGATTTTTTTTTTTTTATAATAGATTTTGTAATAGCCCATAAATATATCTAACTATTACAAGTCTATAGTTTTTCAAAAATATATCTAATAGATTAATAGAACTTATATAAATACAAATAATTACATTGCAAAACTCAAAATAGTTTCTCTTTCCACCTTCATAGTTTCTCTTTCTACCTCCATAATTTTTTCTAATATCAATAATACTCTTTTAAATATGGTGAAAAGTGTGGTGTTTTCTACTTTCATTTTCAAGGGGTGGTTAATAGTAAACATTTGTGATTAAGATAAGTTTTGTGGTGTATTTATTAGTGGTGGTTGTGTTTTTTAAAGTCACAAAATAAAAAAAACACAGTGAGATACAAAAATGAAGTACAAAACTCTAAGAAAATTATCTTTGCACTAGTGAATGTTGAATATAATGAATCTTCTCGTCAACCCTCTCACACATACTCAAATGATAACACTACTCCCTCAAACACAGTGTCCAGAGAAGAATGAAAGTGTTGCGTCCGAAAGGAAGGTACGAGATACATGATGCAAGAAGTTATTTTAAAAAGTAAGATCATACTTCATTTAATGTTATTTAAAATTTTAAAAAAAAATCAAAATCAACTTTTCATGAGAAGGGAAAAATATAAAGGTGAATGTAGAAATTGTTATTTATTGAGAATTTGATATTATTGAAATATAAATAATATTTTTCTCAATAGAATAAATCTCTCTCCAGCATATTCACACGCATCAATAAATATAAATAATTTATTTAATTTTAAAATTTTGACCAATATATCAAATTAACCTTAATTATGAGCAATTTAAAAATATAATTTAAATAATATAACATTTTTAAAAATATATATAATTTAATTGATTAAATCACGTGAATATTAAATCTCACTATTAAATGTATATAGTATAAATAATGTATATATTTAAAAATATATATATATATATATTGTATAATATATTCTAAAATCATATAAATATTAAACTGGGCATTTGGTCTAGTGGTATGATTCTCGCTTTGGGTGCGAGAGGTCCCGAGTTCGATTCTCGGAATGCCCCAAACTTTTTAATTTTTTTATTTATTTTTTCAATTTGCATTTATTTTGCAAATTTCATTTTTTTGTAATTTTCAATTTGCATTTATTTTGCAAATTTCATTTTTTTGTAATTTTCAATTTGCATTTATTTTGCAAGTTTCATTTTTTGTTGCATTGAGTTGTTTTTCTTTGAAAGTTTAAGAGTTGGTAGGACTTTGAGGAGCATTCTAGGGTTGAATTCAGTGTTCAATTTAATGTGATTTAATTGAGTATCAACAACTTCATCACTCTTTCTTCTTTTACCACATAATAAGGGGAATTCAAACTACTAAACAATATAAATTAAAATAATTATAATAAATTTATAAAAAAAAATTACTTTTTAAAATAAAAGAACACAAACTTTGCTAATCCAAGTTTTTTGCCCTAATGATTTTCTAGTTTTTGTTCTCATAACTTTTTTGTTTATATTTTGATCTTATTTATTTGAGGTGGAGATGTGTTATTTATTTAAAATGACAAATTTAAGTTTAAAAAATCTCTTTAACTAAAGGGTCAAGCTTTAATGTTTTAAGAAAGTTTGTTTAATATTGAAGGCACTTGTTTGTCTATAAATTTTTTAAATAAAGCATATTAATAATAAATTTATTCAAAATCCAAAAATTTATTAATAAAGCATACTAATAAAATAAATCAATGATATTTTTGTCTTGTAATTAAATTTCACTCATTTTCAAATTGGAAAGAAAATTTGTTTTCATGGGATCCATTAAAACTTTTTTTTTCTTCCTTATTTATCACTTTAATTGGTAACGGATAAATAAGATGAAAATGGAGAAAAAAACATATTTAAATAAATATTGTTGACTAATGATGAAATTGGAAAGAATAAAATTTTAATAAATAATAAATAAATTGACAAAATATATAAAGAGTGAAATTAGGGTATTAAGTTACTACCAAATTAATCTTTTCTTCACACTTTTTGTTTTTCTTTCTGCCGCTGAGTTCCTCTCATTTTTTCTCACGCTATTTGCTGCGGAAACAGGTAAATACGAATTATTTGCTAATCTTATCTCTAATTATTGATTAGTGTCATAATATTTTATATGTATCTTCTTTTTTATTTTTTCTTAATTGATTTTCATGAACCCTAAATCGATTCTCTTCATTTGCTAATTGGTTATTGGTTTCAATTCTACATATGATAATTGATTGTTTTTCTCAAATAGTTTGTTCTCTTTCCAACAATTTTATATAATCATTTGCTTAAATTTTGGATGTTTGAGGAATCAATTTTCATGGGGTAATGTAGTATTGTTAACCCTTGTCCTTTTTTTACTATGTTTTTTCTTAATGAATTAAACAATCTTAGAATAATTTTTAATATTTTTATCTTAATTTCTCCTTGATAATTAAGCAACTTACAAAATTATTTTATATTTTTTCTTTATTTCTCTCTTGGGTTTGTTAAAATTGAATTAGTTGAGAAATTAAAATGAGAGCATGCAAATCGATTATATATATGAAAAAGAAAATTTGTTTGCTTAAGATGAAATCATGAAGAGGGAAAAAAAAATATTTTTTCAATTATATAATGTGTGATGTTGTGGAAATTTTATTGTGATTTGGTTTTGATCCCATTAGTCAATAGTTGTGGTACATCGGTGACTAGATATAAAATAGATATAAAATGTGATCAACTTTTTACACAAAGATAAAATAATATTTTTTTTTTTATAATAGATTTGTTCTTCTATCTTTCTATCAAAATAAACACCAACATAATATTATTATTATTATTATTATTATTATTATTATTATTATTATTATTTAATTTTCTTTTCTTTCAAACAAAACATTCCAACATTTTAACTTATTTTTTTATTTTTTTTATTCTCTTTTGTTTTATTTCTTTATTCAATATCAAATTGAATAATTGTTCACAAGTCTATTTCATTTATTCTTTCCAAATAAATAAAACAAAACACAAAAAAATCAAATAGAGTGGAACACTTTATTTCCTTCTTATTTTATTTTTTATTTTGAGGTTGCAACCGAACATAACATCACTAAATTTGAATAATTGTTACCTTATTGAAACAATTATCACTTCCAATTTTGTGATATAATTGTTTTTGGTAAATTTTATAAGAATGGACAAAAACTAAAGTATTCATCTCTTAAAGTTATGTTATAATTTGATTAAAAAATCAGTAACACATTATCCTCCATAAAGTATGAATAAATTGTTCTATTTAATTCTCCTTCGATAAACCTTGTATTTATGTAGTAGTAGTACCATAATGGTGTCAATCTTTTAGAAGTTATGACATTATATATATATATAATGTTAAAAAACGTGAAATATATATTTTATATTGCAACTTCTACAAAATCTTTCAAAAAAACCTTTCTTTTGAATCATTTTATGTTGTAAATACAATCTCAAGTAGTTTATAAAGTCGATTTTTGTGATATTATTAATCTTATAAGAGTTATGATATCAGTTATGCATAGTAAGTCGTATAAGTTATGATAAACATAATCCGATGTTTGTATTGATTATTGAATGACATGTTTATCATAATTTATATGATTTACTATTTTCAAAATACATAAGTCATCTTATCAAGATTGTATTAAATATATATAAACAATTCTAACTAGGTTTTTTAGATTTACTAACATCTTCTCCTTAATAAAACGCTTACTTATTTATCTAATAATTAAACAATAATTATATCTATAGATAGTATTTTTAATGTTTCCATCTAGTAATGACAAAAATATTTATAGATAAAATCTACAACAAATACTAAATAAATATCTTTAATAAAATATTGACGGATAATGTGTATGAATATTTTAATTACATACTTGTCATAATATCTTCTAATTATTATTTAAGAATTTTTCTAAAAAACTTAAGTGACAAAAGAGAAATTTATTATTGAAAGAAATATTAATAATTGAATTATTTATAATTTAATTTTATATATTAATATTTTTTATTTAGATTTATGAAATTGAAGTTGTTTGTATTTTTTAAAAAACTTATAGTACAACTCATTTAAATTTAGTTTTAAAAAAGACTAAATTTATTTCTATTAATATTTATTTATATAGTTTTATTTTAAATATACATTAAAATGATCTGTTTTCCGAATTTATATTTTAAAGTTCTACATATATCTATGAGTAGTATAAAAAATCTCACAAACACTTTTTCAGACAACACAGGTAAAGGGTAAATACTCATGCTTGCACCACCTTATTTTCATCAATAAAACAACTTAATAAGAATATGATCCATATTCTTCATTAATTTATCTTTAAACGATCTTGAATAGAATGACAAAATAATTAGTACCTTTAATATATATGTAGTTAATTAGTACTAGCATTTTAATATTGAAAGATACACATAATTACTTATTAGTAGTGATTTTAATTACTAGTGATTTTCATCTGAATGTTTCTATTTTTTTTCAAGAGAAACAATAATAATTGTAAATTGTTTAGAATATAACCTTATAACTTTAAATTTATGAAATCAAAATTATTTTTAAGAAGGTTAATTTTTTATTTAAATTTATATTTCACAGTAAAATTTATTTAAATTTACTTTTTAAGAAAAAACTATTTACCTTAATAATTTAAATGCAAATTTATTTATACTTTAAAATCATTTTCTTCTTAAACTGATAAAAAAGATCTCTGTTTAGTGAGGAAAACACTGAGATTAAAAATACTAAAAACACAAAATAAATCTTTTAAAAAGACAAAACATGAAACAAGTTTTAGTAAAATAAAAACCAGAAAACAATTTTCATCTTACAAAACAACTATTTTTTCACATTCCCTTTGTGTGAGGACAAAGATGGCGTGAAAATAAAGCGTGTAGTGTTTGGTTATGTACTCTCTCTCTCTTTCTCTCTCTCTTTCTCTCTCAACACAACATGAAAAATGTTAAAATATCATTCTGGTTCTGTGAGAAATACAATTTGATCCCTCACTCATGCTGTAATATTTCGTTGAGTCTTGTGCAGCAATAATGAAAATCAACAGTACCAAGAAAGAAAGAAGAAAAAATGCCAATGAACTTAGCCTGTCACCATCTCGAGAATCCTCGATATTTTCAAACACATTCCATAACTAGAAAATTTCCCTCTCTACACTTTCTCTCTCACTCTACTTAATAATGTAGCTTTCATTGCAGTACCAGTACTTTTTTCAATTACTTTGGTTATTTCTATTTGTTAAAAGGATAAAGTTTCAATATTTATATATGTATTTTTTCAATTTATAATACCCCACAATTTCATTCTTCTTTCTCAGGTCAATACGGGGTATTGAGGATTCTTTCTGGTTGAGGGCAGAGGTAAAAAGCATGCTACACTAACTAAACTACCCTTTTCATTCTTCAGGTATTCTCGTCTCTTTATATTTATTATCCCTTCTTTTGATCATATAAAAAAAATACTATACTAAAGGTTTTACTGTTTTTTTTGTTTGTCTTTTCCTTTTGTTGTTTGGTAATAATTTATTGTTGTTTTCCTTTAGTGGGTGTTGTTCTTGCTTCTATGTTCTGAATCCCCATTTTGAGTTATTTTCATTCTTTCATTTCGTGTAACCTAAAGCCCTAGAAATGTGAGTGTGTAGAAATGTGGACAGTGATGATTGTGTTTGTTTTTTTAACATGTCTTTTGGTGTTCTTTTTATCAGAGTAGGTTGATTTTTGTCGAGAAAAATTTGATCTTTTTCAAATGGGCGCCGATGAAAGCGACAGCATGGCACAAGGATCATCTCCTATGCCAGAAAGCGAGAGCGTGGTTCGAGGTTCGGAGCAGGGGAAGGAGCTTAGGGAAGTTGTTGGGGGTTTGGGAAGTGAGGAGGGGTGTGGTGGGGTTGCTGTTAATGAGGATGGGTTTTCTGGCATTGAAAACCGAGGTTTGGGTGATGACGGGGTTGTTAATAACAGTAATGTCTTGGAGGCCAAGGTTTCAGTTGTGAGTGGAAATGATTGTCAAGTTTTGACTGATTCTGAGGTGAATGGGATGTCCTCTTGGTTAGGAATGCAAGAAAGTGATATGAGCACGGTGTTTTCTAGTGATGGAGCTGAAAAGCTAGACTATGATTATGCATCTGAGAAGATGGACTATATGTTTGCTTCTGAGATGGAAGAGGCTGCTGTTTTGAGTTTGGATGGATCGGTAGGGGATGGTGGAGAACATGGTAGTGATGGAGGCAGGAGCAGCGAGGAAGAAAAATATGAAGATTGTGTTGCCGATAATGTCACTGTTGCTTCGGAGAGTAAAGTAGCAGAAGTTGCTGTTTTGAGTTTGGATGGATCGGTAGGGGATGGTGGAGAACATGGAAGTGATGGAGACAGGAGCAGGGAGGAAGAAAAATATGAAGATTGTGATGCCGATAATGTCACTATTGCTTCGGAGAGTAAAGTAGCAGAAGTTTCTGTTTTGAATGGGGATAGTTTGGTAGGGGTTGGTTCTGAACACACAATAGATGGGAAGGAAAGAGAAGACTGTGATGGTTATGACAGAAGAGAAGAGGATATGAGGGAAGAGGAAGATAAAGATCCTGATGGGCACATTGTGGTTGGGGTTGATGGGCAAGGCAGAAGTGAAGAGGGAGGTAAAGATGAAGACTGTGATGGAAATGATGTGACTATTACTTCTGACAGTAGGCCAGCTGAAGCTTCTGTTTTGATTGCGGATAGGTCGGTAGGAGTTGGCAAGGAAGATGGAAGAGAAGAAGATATCAATGAAGAGGAAGTTGGAGATGAAAACTGTGATGGGAATGTTGTGACCATTACTTCTGCGAGTAGGATAGCAGAAGCTGCTGTTTCGAGCGTGGATACTCTTGGCAGGGAAGAAAGAAGAGAAGAGGATATCAGTGAGGAGGAAGGTGGAGGGGAAGACCGTGATGGGAATGTTGTGACTATTACTTCTGACAGTAGAGTAGCAGAAACTGCTGTTTTGAGTCTGGATAGTTTTGCAGGAATTGGAGGGCAAGACAGAAAAGAAGAGGGTATACACCAAGAGGAAGGCAAGGATGAAGAGTGTGATGCAGACATTGTTGCTGTTGCTTCTGAGAGTAAAGTTGCAGAAGCCGCTGCTTTGGGTGTGGATAGTTTGGTAAATGTTGGTGGGGAAGATACAGCAGGTGAAGACTGTGATGGGAACATTGTGACTCTTGCTTCTCAGAGTAAAGTTGCGGAAGCTACTGATTTTAGTGTGGATAGTTTAGTAGGTCCTGGTGCGTATGACAAAATAGCGGAGGAGGAATGTGAATACAGAGGAAAGAACGAAGAATGTGGTGGGAACATTGTGACTATTACTTCTGAGAATAGACTAGCAGATGCGTCTGTTTTGAGTGTGGATGGTTCAGAAATGGTTGGTGTTGAGGAAACAAAAGATGGGGGAGGAAGTGAAGAGGTAGAAAAAGACAAAGATTGTTCTGGCAACATTGTGACTATAGAAGTTCCAATTGCAGAGACAAGTGAGAAGATGGATGTGGAAGTGGAGGACTTGAGTGATGAAGGGTATGGTTTCTCTGTTGGTGATTTTGTTTGGGGTCAAGGCGAGAGTCAACTTTGGTGGCCCGGCCGGATTTATGACCCATCTGATGCATCTGACGTTGCATTGAAGCTGAAACAAAAGAACAGACTTCTGGTTGCCTACTTTGGGCATGGAGCCTTTGCGTGGTGTCATCCATCGCAGTTAAAGTCTTTTGAGGATAACTTTGATGATATGCTTAAACAGAGTAGCTGCATTGATTTTGTCAATGCTGTGCAAGAAGCTGCAAGAGAGGTCGGAAGGCTTCTGTCTATGAAGCTGAGTCGTTTAGTTCTTGACAAGAAAACAGGTTCTGAATCTACTCTCCTGTTGGGGAAAAATTCTGGAATCAAGGAAGGAGTTCTTGTGCCAGAAACTGGCATAGAGAGACTTTTATACAGTCAATTTGAGCCAGTAGAATTACTTTCTCATATGAATCAAATTGCGCGAATTGTTGATAGTGGTAGTAGTATTATGGAGCTGGAGATCTTAAAGGCTCGACTTGCGGCATATTATCTGTCAAAAGGGCATAAATTACCTAATTTTATGGATACCCAGTTGGCTCCTGGAGGTGAAGATAGTCTAACGGATGAAACAGTTGCTGTAGAGAACAGTAGAAGTACTGTGGAAGCCCCGACCCAAGGACCATTTGATGAACTGGGTCATTCTCCAGGGCTCCCAGGGAACATATCAAACCATGTTAGAAAGCAGAAAAGCATTGCTGAAATTATGAGGGAGGACAAAGATGTTCATACAGCAAGTAGGGAGGTGGAGGCAACTGGCTCAAATGGTAGAAGGAAGAGAAAAGGTAGTGAGGCTGGTGTGAGATCTAAACCTGTTCAAAAGAAAAAAGAGTTGCTTCTGGACACTGATGAAGACGTGTCAAGTGCTGAACATTGTGCCGAGGAAAACAGTGGCAGCATTGGCTCATGGCTGCAGTCAAAGGAGAAGAAGGAAGTTTTAGATGAAGGGAGGAAGGGTAGTTTGTCTAGAGAAAGGAAGAAAAGTAAGTACTTGTCCCCTCCTTTCACTACTCCAATCAGGGGACAAAGGGAGGAAAGTATTGAAGCAGAATCCCTTGAAGTATCCAGAAAAGTTAAAGCATCACATACAAGCTCAGTGGCTGCTGTTCTGCAATATCCTCCAGTTTATATGGGGAGGCTTTTTGACAGCTCAAATTACCAAACCGAGGAAGATGATGGGAAAAAGGTTATTGATCCAAAGAAAATCCAGGCTCCTGTGGAGGAAGTTCTGTTCCAAGTCCTTAATGCAGCTATTAGTCCACAAATTCGCAGGGAAGGCACTTCCCTTGATCAATTTGTTGACTTCACTTTTGCCTTTAGAAGTTCATTATATTCTGAAGGATCGTTACGCGATCTATACGAGAAGAATCAGCCTGGAAGGAAAAGAAAGAGGCCAGAATCTGAGGAAGAAGATGGAATGTTGAAAGATGCTCAAATATCATCACAGAAACAAAATTCTGGGTCAAAGAAGAAAAGAAAGGAAACTGCTTCAGGTAAGAAGGGGGGTGATGAAAATGCTCAAGGTGCGGTTCTTGTTGTTTCATTTTGGCAAGGAACATCCACGCCTTCAAGATCTGAGCTTATCTCAGTGTATAGTAAGTTTGGAGCTCTGAATGAAGCAGAAACAGATGTGTTCAACAATAACTACACAGCTAGAGTGTCCTTCCTGAGAACTTCTGATGCTGAAAATGCATTGAACCATTCTAAAAACAATAACCCTTTTGGATCTGCTGATGCCACTTTTCAGCTCCAGTATCACTCTGAGGGATCAAAGTCTGAAGAGCATGGTGAAAGATCAAAGAACAAACCTTTGGTAGCAGCTACATCACCATCGGTTTCAGTCTCACAGGGTGGTGAAGCATCAAGATTGATCTTTATCCAGAAGAAGCTTCAAGGTCTGACTTTGATACTTGAAGCATCAGGTGACAAATCTCCCGATTTGATGGCTGAACTGCAGAGGGAGGTGAAGGCTCTTCTGGAGGATGTCAACCAAATGGTTGAAGCTTCTCTGTTTTAGTCATTATTTAGCAATGATTAGGGTAGGTTTTGTGACAATATGCCCTTCTTTTTGGTTTTGTCGTTGTCTGATGCCCTTTTTGGTTGACCTTGGCCTGGCATTATTTGACATAAAGTTAGTTGGTATCGTTTGATGCGGGTCATGGCATTTGGTATTAATTTTATGGACATCGACATCATTAGACTTTTCATTGTCATGGTAGTAATATTCAAACAGCTTTTTCTCATAAAAATGTTATTCTATTCCATCATTATTTTCGTTTTAAATAATATCTATGGTTCCACACTTTTTATGAAGTGTGTTGCCAATTTACAGAAGCTTGGAATGTTCTGATGCAAAATTTTCATCAGATTGTTAACCTGTTATCATCATATTTAACAATATTAAGAAGTCAAAACTTTTTATGACACGTGAAGTGCGATATTTACTTTAACACCATCCATTGAAGAAATAGAATATGGCTTTGGTAAAACAATGCCTGCAACACATTGAACAGCAATATAACAGCATCTTACAGAATTACAAACACTTATGAACATATAGAAGGTAAAAGGAACAAAGGCAAAGAAGCACCGAAAGTTGGATTTTCTGCTGTTGTTCCAACATTAAAAATCTCCACTACTAATCTTGATTGATATTCATTTTTTTTTTAAAATTTTTAACCAAATACGCATAGGTAATCTATCTTCAATGTCTGGTGCATCACAAAATATCAGTCATCAACAGGGTCCTGGGGAGTTTCATCAGCTTTGCGTTTGATAGTAATCACAGGGCATTCAGCATGCTTCCAACAAAATTCACTCACAGTGCCAACAAAAACCCTGCAGAAAACGTTAAACACAATTCCTCAACAACACATCTCAAAATAAATTAAATTCTAGGAACTTTAATGCACTTAAAATCCCAATAATTCTAAGAAATTAAGCAATTGGGACATACTTTTGAAAAGGGCCAAGACCTCGGCTACCCACAACCAGAAGATCTGGACTTAGTCGTTTCACTTCATGACATATTACTTCTTTGGGATCACCCTGCATTATCCATGCTTGGCAGAACACCTATAAATACATCAGCATTTAGCTTGCGGAGAAGAGTATTATAAATAGATCTAGTAAATAATCAATTTCATCCCTGAAGTTTGTAATCTCTTTCATAAATTATCCCTAAAGTAAAATAAATTCAAGTCATAATAAAAGTACTAAAAATCATGCTAAGTATTGGTTGTTAAACCCTAAAATACATTGACTAAGGGACTAAAGTGATGAACAACATTCAGTGCTTTAGGGATTACTTAAATAATTTTAATACCATAGCAATTACTGAAGAAAAAGAGTAATAATTCAAAGACAAAATTGATAGTTTATTCTTTATCATACAATACACACAGTCACTGAATAAAATAAATTTGCGTAATATCAAATCAGATTTGATCATTTAGGTCATCGATATTCATTATTGGATGCTTGCCTAAACATATTTTACAGTGATAATTTAAAATCAATTTCACCTAACATTTAATCTTAAGAAAGAAGACAAGGACTAGAGCATGCGGGAGTTCAATAGAAAAACCATTACCCCAATTTCATGACACCTACTGACAAAGTATTCCAGCAGATGAACCCCTCTAATTCTGTCTCTCTGCTTCAAGTTCCTAAAATCTTCAGGTGATGCATAAATACTGTCTGTCTCATCAAAACCTAGCAAAAAAAGAGAACAAAAACAGCACCACCATCAGATTACACGCTCCTTTCACTTCTCCTAGTATAACAAAACATAAAAGCCTCACTTCATTAGCTGCAAATTCAAACAAAAAGGATCAAACAAATCACAAAACACCACCACCAATTATCATCACAACGTTCTCAAACTCAATCTATACTCAGTAAATAAGGGCACAATCTTTTTTCTTTTCACATCACACAACAAATTTGAACTAAAAAAGCAAAATTTGATGAATTAACATCTATTTCCCTTTTCTTTTGCATATCACACATACAAAATTTATCAGAACTAAAAATCAACAATTTGATGAATTAACATCTTCCCTCTTAATATATCCCGCACAAGAAATAATCACGCTCAAGTCGGGTAGAACGATTATGCTTTCTTTTTCTGAATAATTAACATGCCTACATCCAACCCTCACATACTCAAGACTCCACTTTGAAACCACTGGTCAAACTAAAACAACCTTGTGCCAACTTGGTGGTAACTAAACATCTACTGAACTAACAAATTTCACCAATCTTGTACTCATTGATATTTGAATTCACATTAGATGGACCCAGACACACATTAAGGCCATCTTTGGTTTTCTGTTGAGCCAAACTCAATTTGGAGAGTAAATTAAATTTCACAACATCTTTTCAAAACTGGTTCGGAGTTTCCAACGTCTTTGACAATGACTAAATTCCATAACATGTTCGATTTCCCTAAAAAATCCCATTACACATTAATTTTGTTGTTGTTGGAAACTCAGTTTCTTAGAAGACTTGAGTTACTTTTTGGAAACTCAAGTTTCACCCAGACTAACGTTTACAAATCTTTATCCAAACATACACTAAAACTACAACTAGAATGTTTTTAACTAAATTTTCACATGACTGGTTCTAAGTTGAAGAATTGATTTTTAGTTAAAAACACTTTTAAGTAACTTTCACATTCAAACAAGAACTTTATATTGAGTTTTACTACTAACTTAAAATTAAAACAATCAAATACTCAAAAATCAAATTAGCAAAGGTTCAATTTCACCAATCCTAGGAATCAATTAAAACGAACCAACACTAACATAACAATCTTCACACAATCAGCAAAGAACAATTAAAAAATAGAGAGAGTGAGAGAGAGAACCATCTTCATCAGGAACTTGAACGTGAAGAAAGAAAAGGTTGAAAGCAGAAACGTTGCTCCGAACAATCTTGTTGATGGTCCATTCAAAAGCTCCTCTGCTGCTGATCGAAGGGTGAGGGTAACCCTTCATGTTCGACTCGTTCACCGCCACCATCACCCGAGTCATCTCGTCACCCATCGCTGAGTCAACTCGCTTCGCTCTCTTCTTCTACTTTGACCTCGCGCTTATATTGAACGACCGCTGAGGCTCCAGCGTGATTAACCATCCCTGCGCAGGGTAGTCAATTTCCATCTGAGTTTGCTAAACTGCGCGTGGACCCCTACTTCAAACCCGGTGCGTCGTTTTCTTGTGTGAATGATAGTGGGCCCTGGGCCCTGGGCCACGAGTTCTGCTGTCCTTTCTTTTATTCCTGGGCCGGGGCCCGAAACGTCGAGAACAGAGCAAAACGACAACGTTCACAAAATCACATGCAAGAGTTAAAAGGACAAAACTTAGAGGTAAATAAATTTTACATATTTTTTACTAAAATATCTCCTTTTAATTTTTAAAACTTAAATGAAGTAATATAACTATTTATTAATAGTTATTTTTTTTATAAATTATTTATAGTTTTAATTGATAAATATTTGAAAGAAAAATAACATATTCAACGTAAATATTTAAAATATTTTCTTTGACGAAAAAAAAGTTTAACACGTTTACGTAAACCATCGTTGAGCATATCCACGTAACATAGTTTGATGATGCATGTTGTATTCTAATAACACAATACTTTGCGTATAAGAGTGAAATTAATAATTGTAAGAATTTAATTAAAGCACTATTGTTTATATTATCATATAATCATTGTATTGTATACAATAAACTACGAGTTTATAATACTTATTTTGAAAATTGTATCTAAAATAATTTCTAGTCATGTAAAATGTAAAGTTTGTATTAATATAGTTAAACTTTATTCTTATTACTTAAACTATTTTTACACACATCTAAGAAAAGACTTTTCCTATAAAACTAGCATTTATTGATTAATGACCAAAATTAATATAACCATATATTTTTATGAATTAGATAAAAGGAAAATTTGATGATTATTTGATAATTATAAAATTTTAATAAGTTGATTATCATACTATATAAAGTAAAAATTACAAAAAAAAATGATTATTTTATTGATAGGTTTGATAAAAGTATATACCTATTGTTCTTACTTTAATTACTAAAATTAGGTATACTTTTAAGAATTAAATAATTAACAACTTTTCTGTGAGAAAATGTTGGAGAGATCATTGTACTGCAAACTGTGTTGAAAGGAATCCAATGGACAATAGAGCTGAACTTGAAGTATTTATATTTGAAATTGTACTACAAACTAGGGTTCATGTTCTTTTAATAGGGTTCTTTTAAATATGGTGTCATCATTTTCACTTCAAAGCCGAGTTTGATACCAAACAAATATTAGAGTGCTTTTTTTTAAAAAGGATAAAAACACTTTTGAAACTATCTATAAGAATTTGATAAAATTAGGATGAGTTGAAGAAAGATTATTGTGGTAAAACTTTGAAAACAAGTTAAAATGTTGTTATTATATAACATTCATCACGAACGCATATGATATATTCGTAGTTTTGAAATTTGTAGCTCCGTAATGATTTTGTCTTTAAAAGTATTTTGATGGATTAAGAAAAGAAAATATATATAAAATATCCTTACCCTAATTCCTTAGCGATGTGAGATTAGTGGGTATACTGAAATAATTAACAATCCATTTTTTTCTACACTCATCCTACAACTTTTAATACTATTATTTTAATCATTTTCACATTATTTAATGAAAAATGATACATTGACAACTTTACCCCACTATACAATCATCTTTCTTTGTCTAAAATTTTAATTTTTGTTTGAAATGACAAAATTACCGTTTTCTTATATAATAAAATAGAAGTTGTATAATGGAGCAAGTTGTCAATATATCATTCCTCTTATTTAATTACAAATTTACTCTTGAGTGTCGATACATTGACAACCATACACCAGATTACAACTGGAAAGAGAAACAACTTTTTGCTGAAATGAAGCAATTTTGAGATTGCATTGGTCAAATCACAATTATAAATTAGTGTCATTTAATTTGCAGTTGAGTTGTCATAATAACATTTTTCTTCACACTTTATTATATATATATATATTTTTTAAATTTTGGGTGGTTCAAATACATTTTTTCTTGTTCTTGACATTATTGTAGAGTGTGAAAGAACAAGTGGAGGAGAATGGAGATGTGGCATGGGGCCAATAGAGAACATAAGTTTAGGGTTGTGTTGTTAAGGACCAAACATTGTTCTGACTTGTACATCACTTGTCTTTGACAAGGTGCCTCCTTGACTCAAAATCTGGGACATCCTAATTTCCATTTTGAGTGCTGGACATGCCCTCTTCAAAAAACATGCCAGTACATTACCTTATTTTCTTACTCTTTTTTACTATGTTGCCCCCAATAATTTAATGCATTACTGTGTCATCTTCTCAGTAAGAGACAGCTACAGAATCCCTTTCTCCTTCCAAATTAACTTTCTCAAGACCAAAAATAAATGAATCTCACTTTACTCTTCTCATTTCTTCACTTCTTGTCCCTATATCCTTCTCTCTTCTCATTCCATAATTTCATTTTTTTAGTATTAACTTTTCTCAAATCATTGAGAACAAAGTTTCCATAACCACACACCCTCTCTCCCACATCTTCAATCAATACAAATTCATGCTAAAATAATGAGATTTGTTATTGCTTTTGGGGTGTTTCAAACTTTAACTTCAAGTTTCTTCACACCATGTTTGGTTATTTTGAAAAAATTGTCTACAAAGTTATGTTGAATCAAGATTTGGGTTGCTTTTGCAAATTTACTAGATTATAGGTGTGAGTAGTTGGCTTTTTGGTATGATGACAGATAACATATAATAGAGTTGGAGTATATCATTTATTAATTCTTTACTTATATTACTGATAAGAGAAAACTAGACACAAAGTTAAGTTTGATAAAAAAAAATTGAAAAGAAAAGCTAAATTAGATTTAACACTAGATTTATCGTATTGTTAGGGAAAGATTAGGTGTTTTTTTATTTATTTATTGTGTATAAGAGTTGGATTATCCTGAAATAGTTCATATTTATTTAATCTTTCTTCTTATTAAAAAAACACAAAGTTAAGTTTACAAATCTTATCTAAACATGCACTAAAAAGGGTATATTAGAATGCAAACACTACTACTATTTATAGATAAAGAATAGCATGAGAGAAAAAATATGTCAAATTTTTTGCAATGAGTGAATAGAGAAGGTTAAACTAGCAGAAAGAGTAAATATATAACCTCTAAGTTGTCCTAGCACATGGAACATGCAACAGTTGACTTGACAGTCTAACTCCAAATTTGATTGGATCTCATCTCAAACACAATCTCAATTAGACTGCAAAACAAATGTGTCAAAAAGACCTAATTGTACTACTTACAAAATGTTACATCGCCCTTTTGCTCTAAAGATCCCATGCACAAAACCAAGACAACAATGTATAGACAAAGGTCACGGATCAAAGTTAAAAAGACCTGTCTTCAATACAATCCCTAATAATTCACTCAGTGTGATATTGAATCAAGGAGCTGTGGTGGGAGACATGTACATTATCAAATATTGCAAATCAAAAAATGTAGTAGAAATGGTGTTTGGTTTATCAGGTTACCCATATATTCATCAGTAGATGTAATATGCAGGATTGAAACATTTCTAAAAGGTGTTTCTTTTAATTGTTTTAATTCTTTATGGATAAAAAAAACATTTTTCAACATTTTCAACCTCCCAAGAATTAGGGCAAAAACAACCTTTTAGTTTCCTTTAGAGACATGAAACAACAATATTCACTTTTAGTTCTTCAAAACAAAATCATCTCTTCCAACTCTTGTAGCTCCTTTTCACATGATCTATAAATCCCTATTTTATAAATGATGGACTAAAAAGAGGTACACTTTTTTTGTGAAAAACAAGCAAAAAAAACACCTAACATGTTTTGAGAGATGACAATATGATATTTTGAGAGACTAAAAACAATTTTTTTGATATTTATATATATAAAAAGATGGAAATTATATGTTTAATCCAAAATCATCCTAAAACTGAAATTTTTACCAGATGATATATATGAGCAAGAGCAATCTTTGATGAGTGTGGATTTGAGTCACCCCAGAAAGTGTTTGAGTGAATGCTAATGAATAACTAATCATCATGTGATGAAGAAACCCTCCCAAAATCCAAATGGCCAATCTGATAAAGCTCCCTCCAAACTTTCTCTGCATCAAAGCCATCAACAACATCAGAACCAGAACCAGAAACACCACCAACACCAACTTCAACTTCATCATCATCATCATCATATTCATGATGACCCTTTTTCTTGTTCTTCTTCTGATTCTTGTTCTTCTTCTTTCCCAGCCTCAAACACTTTCTCCCCACAAGAAAAGGGCCTTTGACAAGAGCAAGAACACAGCAATGCAGAACAGCACAGGGACAGCAGCACACTGCCACACAGTCAGCTACGTAGCCGCCACAGCATGACCCACAGTGCTTCCCCGAACACTTGATCGTTTCCCCACCACCTTCCTCCTCCACGAACCTGCCACGTGGCTTCTTCTCCACACCATCATTCTTCTTCTTCTTCATTCTTATTCTCCCTGCAATGCAATGCAAGAAACCCCTTTTATGTGTTACTCCAATAACTCACTCACTCACTCAATACTTCATAGTATTATTCTCAGTGTATTAGCATCACCATCTTTCTTCTCTCTGTCTCATTATTCATATATATATATATGTGTGTGTGTACGAATTGCATACATGAGTTAGCTACATTGACCTTCTTCATGCATTTAATATATTATTTGCTTAAATTTCCAAAAAAATGAAAAGTTCTTGGTAGAATTTGTTAATGAACACTGTGGTTTCATTTAATTTGGTGATTTAAAATAGAATACACTTTGACACTGTGATCCACTCACTCATATATATATATATACGACTACTTGAAAATTATACCAACAATTTTTAAAGTGTTTGTAAATAGTTATTATTAAACTCTAATAAAAACAGGTCAAACAAAATGATAAATGTTAACAGATGCACAATTTTTATTCATTTTTTTTTAATATTGATTGTTTTTTATTGGATTATTAGAAAACAATTAAAAAAATTTCGTTCGTGTTCATATTTAATAAGGCTGTCTTTTGATTTTATTTTTTTATTGTTAAAAGTTAAGTAGTAGTGTATAGAATATAAAAAAAATGCATTGCTGCCAAACATAACTCTTAAAAGTTATTAATATGGGCGTGCTTAGGAAAATGTCTTCATTATCAATTTTAGAAAAGAAAAATAAGAAAATAAAATAAAATAAAATACCTTTTTTTTCAAAAACTATAATAAGCTATAATTTGTAGAAACCTTCTCATGCTAATTTTTATAAAAGATTTAGATTTCAACTCTATACAAAAATATTATTTCATTTTTTTCTTCATCTAAAAATGCTTATAAAAATTATATTCAATTAAATATTCTCTCAGTAACATGTTTCTCTTACTAGAATATAAAGAAAAATTGACTTTTGAATGATGAAATTATATGCATATATATGTAAATATGAAAATGAGAAGATGAAATAGGAGAGAAAACATGAAATACAAAATAGAAACAATGATAAAAAAAAGTATATTGTGAAGGTTTATAGGAGAAAAGTTTGAAAATTTGGAAAAGTAAAGAGAAATAGAGTAGATGAACAACAATAATAAAGAAGAAATAAAATGAAAGTTAAAGGTATATAATAAAAGATAAATAAAAATAAAATCAAACAATTTATCAATAATACAAACTAATTTAGATATTAAAATTTTTTCTAATTTTTAAACTATATTAATTTAGTCTATATAACTACTAATTATGTTTTTATCTTTAAAATTATTTTTTATTTAATAATTTTCTAGTATTATAGGTAACAAATAGATAAAAAAAAAGTAATTTGATTCCATAGAAAGAAATGATAAATGAGAGTGAGAGGTTGGTAGTGCCATATTTAGTCAAACATGCAGAGATGGTGGGAAGTTGAGTAGTGGTCTTGGTTTAAGGTTACACTCACTTGGTACTTGTGTTTCTCTCAATCTCTGTTCCACACTTCCTTTCAACACTTCCCTCATTCACCACTTTTAATATTTAAAAAAAACATTTTATTCTTTTTCATGATAAAACAATTACAATCCCATAAAATTTGAAATAAATATTAAATAAAATAATAAATGCATATATAAATTAATGATAGCACCTATATGTATAATTGATAAAAAAAATAGTTAATATATATTAAATTTTCCTAAAAGGAAAATACACTTTAATACTTTTTTGACAAATTTTATTAATTTGCAATAATTAATGTTAGAGGACCACTCCTAGGAAGATTTTCTAACACAAGATTTTAGTGTCAATGGAGAATTCATCTATATAGAGCATGAGAGTTAGAACACTTTTTAAAAGTTTCTACATGGGTATTTACTTCTTGTGGTGGTGTCAAATAATGTAGAAGAAAAAAAAAAAATCACTTTACAAAGTTAATTAGCATTACTTAAAATCACTATCAAAAAGCACTTTTTTTTCTTAAACTCTTCATTAGAGCTTGGTATCAACACCAATAAAAAAATATTATTGAAAATAAGACTCCAATTAAAGAAAAGATATTTTAGATGATATCATCAAATAAAGAAAAATGAAGTAAAATTAAAACTTATATAAGATAATTTTGACTCAAAGAAATTTTTTTATTCTAAGAATACAATAATTTTTATAGTATAAAATGTTAATTATAAATCTTCTAAACCACTTGATTCAATACACATTTTCCCATTCTGAATATTATAACACCACTCAAGTGCCTTAATTAATGTATGCAATTAAATGGAGTAAAAACTACTACTTCCAAAGTTAACTCAGTTACACCAACACAATTTTTTTTTTCCATACAAAATATTCAAAAATGAGATTTTACTTGAAAATATTAGTCAAACTCAATATTCAATATAAAATGATTTTATGAAAATTATTTACTGTATAAAAATGTAAAGAATATTCTTTTTAAAACAACTAAAAAAAGTGCATGAAATGAGAACTTTAGCTTTATGGTGGTGAGTGAAACTTTTTGCTCTAGGTAAAAAAAAAGGGAACTTCACCTCTGTTATGCACTTGTTATAGCCATTGCAGGTACAGAAAGAAAATGGAATCAATCTTTAACTACGAGGGTACAGTGATTATGAGATAAAACAATGGTGGATTACTCTTTTTTCTACACAATAATAAATACACTACTTGTTGAAATAGTTTTAATAAAAATAATTTCGTTCTCTCAATGCATAATTATTTTTATTTGCTATAAATATAAATAAATTAGAAACAAAAAAAAAACTCATTTTTAAAAACTAGAGAATTAATCAAATTTTTAAAATACCTAAAACTGTAATTATTTAAGAATGTGGGAAATAGTTGAGAAGGGTAAAGTGGGAAAATCACTGTACTCATAACATGTTTTACCTAAAATAAAAAAGTTAGACTTTATGTGATTGTGATGAAACAGAACAATTAATTCATCCTTTATTCCTATTTTGGTTTGAGTTTGAACTCATAATCTTGTCTATATGCACTGTGCAGACTCCTTTTTCCTGCCCACTTTTTGTTTTTTTTTATAATAAAACATAATAAATTATTCATCAAGATAGATTCATCGTAATCTTTAGTTGGTGTAAGATTTTTAATACACTATCCTCACGTTGAGGCTACTAATTCGTACATATGACTATATGTTATGGATAGTACAATAACAACCCGATAGTAAGTGGTCTGGTAAGACCTAGAATAAACTCTAAAGAATTCTAATATCATATTATGGATGGTCAATAACAACTTGATAATAGATGACCTAATAAAACCAACACACACTCATTAGATTAGACTCTAATACTATATTAAGTAGTGAAATTTAAACTTAATTCAACTTTATAAAATCGACCTATAAAGTCGTATATTATGAAATCAAATGAATCATTATTTTTTAATATTAGAGTTTTTTTTTATATTTAAATAAATTATTATAAAAAACTTTATTGTTAGTCATATGATATGAAAGTGAGAAAAAAAATTGAATTATTCATGAGCAATTGCAACTTAGTGTGAATGGAAATGGCAGAGAAAAAGGTAAAATCCCATCAATTGCCTAATTCTTGAAAGGTCACTTCATTTCTTTTTGCTTTGAGATTGAAATCAGAAGGAAAAACAAGAAACCCTAGTCAACACATATGACATATATGTGATACAAAAATTGAATTTGGAAATAAAGTATTTGAAAGAAACAAAGGATCATGTTATGTGAAAAAAAAAATGTATTTAACAAAAGAAGAAGAAAGAGATTTGTACATAAATTAAGACTATGTTTCTCAGAAGACAAAAACACTTTAACTGGCACAAAGATTCTCATTCACGTGGATTCTTGATCTAGAACATTATCATAAACATATAAGAAAGCAAAGTGATGACCCTTACTAATACTATATTTAATAAATTTAATGTAAAAAAATAAATATTTGAAATAAGAAAAATGTTCCCTTTTGCATTACTTTTTGGTAGCATTGATGAGTATAAGTTATCAAAGATTTTTCTTTAGATGTTCTAAAGCTAATAATTGTTATTAGGTGTAGGTTGTGTATTTTAATTTTTCTTTTAATTAATTAGATATAAATTTAATTTTTTTTTATTAATAATAGAAATTACTTTAAATATTAATTATATTTAATTTATTCATTATAATGATTAATTAAAAATTAAAAAAAATAAACCATAGAGAAAGAGAGAACAGATCTACTATAATTCTAGCCATATTAATTCTAATATTCTACTATAATTAAATTAAAGATTTACATTTTTTATGTATTTAAGAACAACTTTTCTGTTTTTAATTTCTGAAATTCAAAATTAATCCAGTTTTAGTTCCTTAAATTAAAAAATAATTTAATCTTTTAATTTTACAATAGCTCAAAATTCTTATTTAGAAATTGAAAATGGTTTTTGAAAAAATATTAAATCTCTAAATCGCTTATTAAAGATAGAAGTGTATTTTTCAATAAAAAATTGAATTTAGTTCAAATTTTAGAAGTTAAAGCATAATTAAACTTTGACTCTGTCATTTTAAAACAATTGTTAATATAATAGGATTAAATGTATGTTCTATTGTTATCTGACCAACCAGAATAATAGAAATGGCCTTTAATAATTTTAATAATTATTAAATTAAAATTAATAAAAAAATTAAACCTAGAAGAATTAAAAAAAAATATTTATATATAAAAAAATAACATTGGCCCAAATTCTACACTGTATTAAGTAACATATTGGACAATAACAGTAAGTTGAGTGTGACATGCTACCCACTGCTGCTAAACCAACAGTGTTATAATTTTCCCTTTCAGAAAAAGTTATATTTGTTTACACAAGTGGGTGTGTTTATATATATATATATATATATATATATATAATAAATATTTTTATTTTTTATCTTTCTTCTTATCATAACATTATTTATTATATTTTTTTTCTCTCTCTATTCTCTCTCTCTTTCTAAATGTTAAACAACACAGCATCTTGAGCACAGTTCTTTTACCATAAATTAAAAGTATTTACAATACATAATTACCTAAATAGATTATTTATCTTAAACTTGTGAGTCTTAATTAAAATTTCATATAAATTTAATATTTTATAACAAAAATTTGGTAGAATGTTGCTTAAACTATTTTCTATTGATTTTTGGATTGTAAATTACCTTTATGTATAAAAAATCAAATATATGTAATTTGTATTAATATAAAAATGCTATATAAAATATTTTAACTGCACTTTTGTTAAACAACACAAATTATTTTTAAACAACTCATATCAAAACCAATCATATTGTAAATACTCTACTTAATTTAATTGAAATGAACAATATCGTGCGAAAAAAATGTTAAATTTGTAAAAGCATATTTAGATCATCATTTTCTTGATAAGAAGTTGTAGAGAGAAAAATGATAAAAGAAAATAAAACTAATTTGTAGAAATTGTTTTATATATATTTTTTCAAATTCTTTTCTTAACTTATGCATGATTTATTTAAATTTATGAAATATATATATATATATATTATATTTCTTATAATTCTAAAAGCATATTCTATTTGAAATAGTGTGCCATGATGTAAGTTGTGTTTGAAATTTTGAGTGGCCCCATATCTTGACACAACAAATTTATTCAAACAAAACCAAATGATCAAATTTTCCCAAAACCACAAAAAACACAGACTCTATCAGAATGTAGACCATATGTCACCACTTTATTTGTGTATGTTTTCTGAAGATAAAATTTCAGTTTTATAAGATTTAAATAGAAGTTTTATAAATTTATTTAATATTTAAATTAAATAGTAAAATATAATAGAGAGAAAAAAAAGTTTTCAAACAGTTCATAAGTAAACATCATGACAAATCTATGACTTTTAATTAAATTAAATATATAAAAATCAACAAATTATTATACTCTTTTACACTCACATCACATATATTAAATATATATAATAAGTAGTATTAATGTAGTATTTAATCAAACACATGTTGCAATCCATTCTCTCCCAAACCTAAGCCAAAACCAAAACCAGAACTCTTTCTTGAAACTCTAATGATAGATTCATTGTCAAGAAGCAAGATTGATGAACATAGAGGAATTAAATTACACATGCAAAGCAATGCAGTGAAGATCCAAAATGCAGATACAAGGTATATTGATGCATGTAGATCTACTTTCAAATTTTATCAAGCAGATTTCAACTCAAAACATCACAAACAAGGTTTGCATGTATGTTTTGAGCTCAAGAACTTGAAGCTCTAATCAAAGCAGCAGATAAAACAAAAATGCAGCAGTGAAGAACAGTGAAATTGAACTAAAAAAACACTGATATGATTAACAGAAGGAAGAGGTGAAGAAAGTTGTAGCAGTTACCTCAGAGAAAGAGTTCAATAATGCTTCACTATGAGATTGACCTCTTCAGCATTCAGATGCAGGAAGAACTCCAAGTGAAGCTGCAAAACTGGTTCTGAATCTTGTGATGATAAAATGATGAATCTCTTTGTGGTATTGGAAACAGCAGAAGCTTGATCTGAAGATATATAAGAAAAACCACCCATTTGATGCAGAAAGAAACCAAGTTTATTATCTCAGAGAGGAATCTCCTTCTTTCTCTCTCTCTCTGATGCTATGCTAGTTTATAATTTTTTTTTATTGTAGTCTGAAACACTTTGTTTAATTAAAGGGTAACCCTATTTTATAATCATCAAAGCTCAGATGAACAGTGCATACATATAACTCTGTAGAAAAACTGTCTCAGAGAAACACAGTTTGATGAAGAGTTCCAATGAGAGTGAGTTTGGGAAAATGAATATATATATATATATATATGTATGTATATATTATATATATATATTGAGTGAGTCTGATACATATCATATAGTTTGATTTTCTTACCACTCATCTGACCAATACTGAGGCACGTGAGAGGCAGAAGGCACGTGCCCCCACATTGTCTGCTTTTGTTTTGCTTCTTTTTTTGGTTTTCTATGTATTCTCTTTTTAAGACAAGTCTATCTGAGGCATTAAATTGGACAATTCTTTGAAGGGAGATTCAAATTTTGTTCACTGTGTTATGATTGAGTTTCTCTGTGGTGACAGATTTTTTTTTGAATTTATGAATTTGGTTTGAATGATGCAAAAACTTTACTTGTTTGCTTAAAGTGATAACTTTATATATATAATATTCAAAGTGTTGAAGGAAAAAGCTTTGTTTAGATCATCACTTTGTAAGTGCTTAATACTTGATTAAACTAAGATTTTGATTCTATGTTTTAGGTTTACTTGATCAAGTAAAAGTATATATAAATCCATTTTTATCTCATGGTTCTGAATGGAATGCACAAATGAATAATATGTCAAATGTCAAATGCATATATAACATCTAGATTTTATATTGTTTGATGTAGTATTTATTATTTGGACCAACTTTTTGAAAACTTTATTACCTAGGTAATATATATATATATATATATATATAAAAGAAAAATAAATATCTTTTAAAGTTCTGAAGTTACAAGTGTTTGATATCAATTTATATTTAAAATTTGTTATTTTTATATAAAGAGTTACTTTTTTTTAATGTAAATGTACGTAAAATTGATTTTTTTATAATCTAAATTTAGACTTGATACTTGTAGTATTAAAAATTATTAGAATGTTATAATATTATAATATAATACAAAGAATAATAATTCATTTTAATAGTTTTTTTATTCATTTCAATAGTAATAATGTGTTATATATTTAATTTCATATAAATTAATTTTTTTAACAAGTTAATGATGATTCAAAAGTTTACTAATTTGGAAATGAAAATGAATTATATTATTTTTTCATATTATCTTTTATAACAACTGCAATAATAGTCAGCAAATAATGAAGAATAGTTTTTTTAAATTATTAAAAAAATAATAAAAGAAAATAATGCTGTAATGTGGGAAAAAGAAAAGACATTGGTAGATCTCCACATTCAAATTACTAATATCTTACATAATGTTTGTAAACTTACTTCACAGACAATGATCGATTTATACTTTGTAATTATTATACTTAAAAATTTTATTTATAAAAAAAAAGTGTTATTATTTATATAATGGAGACTATATAAGAAAATTTTTATATTTATCGAAATAGAAGAAAAGGGTCATCATTATCTTCACAATTTATATTATATAAAAGAAAAAAATGTCATTTAAGCAAATATTTCTAACAATTGTTCTCTCTTTATAATGCAAGGGTCTCCATTTTATTTTTGATGTAGTACATGTCAAATAATCAAATATGGATCACAAATATCTTTATTTTTACAAAAAAATTTAGAGTCGAATTTCAAATTGTTATATGTTGTTAAACTCTTTGACCATCTTTCTAATTTGGTCAAACATTAAGAGCATTCAATGCTTAAATTTCTCCTGTGTCTTTATTTTCTACTTCATCATTACATTTATGTAAACCTTGACTAATCATGACAGAAAATACATTATATACACCTTCTAAGGATGAAACTTTTGTACTAACAATGTACATTATATAGAACGTTGATCAATGTACTAACAATGTCATTATGTATCTTAACCGTACAAAGTCCATATCAATTATCATATAAGAAATTTTGTTGTTCATCAATATCTTACCATCATCTAATTCATCAATTTCTTTATGAACTCAAATAAAAGAATTATCCAAATTTTAGCATCCATCTATTAGATACTTGTATTGAAACAAATATCAATGACTATCATCATTATGACTCCTCTTTTTGAATTGTAAGTGTTACCTAGTCATATTTATGCAATTTGAAACAATCTCTCCTCAATTATCTCAACTATTACTTGTAGTAATTGAATTTTTTAGCATCCTTATTTAACTTTTCTACTTATTACGTTCTAGAAATGAATAAAAAATTTATTTCCAACCTTGTGGGACTTATCTGGGGTTCAAATATTAGCCAAAACTCATTAGACTCAGTCACGAACGTATACCCAAGGAGTAAGGCGTAGTAAGTCCCAGACCGAGAGTGAACAAAACTGTTTTCCCTGGCTTCTCTTCCTTGTATCTTCTTCTTTTTTGATTTGTTTATGGACGTGCCTCCTTACCTAGGTGCAAACAACATATGAAAGTAGCTGTGTGAATTTTTTCAGCGCAATACACACCCGGAAAAAAATTGCAGAAAGTAGGGCGAAATTTCACAAGTTTTGCTAGAGGATAGCCTTGGTTTGCACAAAATTTCTGAAAAATTCTCCCGAAATGGTTTTTTCCTGAAAATCCGCGTAAGAATCTCCATTAAATTTGGGACAAAACACGACAAATTTAAGGTCAAACGGATGAGTACTCACCCACGAAAAAAATCAAACAGTTTCACACACAAACGAACCATCCTTTCAGCCCTGTGATGAATAAAAAATGTATTGCCAACCCTGTGGGACGAATCTAAGGCTCAAATATCAGCCAAAACTCAGTAGACATAGTGACGAACGTCTGGTAAAAATTTCACACCAAAATTACCCAAGGAGTAAGGTGTAGTAAGTCCCAGACCGAGAGTGAACAAAACTGGTTTTCCAAAAACAAACGTCCTGGCGTTTCTTCCCTGTATCTTCTTTTTGTGATTTTTTTATCGACGTGCCTCCTTACCTGGGTGCAAACAACATATGAAAGTAGTTGTGTGAATTCTTTCAGCGCAATATGGATCCAGAATAAAATTGCAGAAAGTAGGGCGAAATTTCACAAGTTTTGGTAGAGGATAGCCTTGGTTTGCACACAATTTCTGAAAAACTCTCCAGAAATAATGTTTTCCTGAAATTCCACGTAAGAGTCTCCACTGAATTTGAGACAAAACGCGACAAATTTCAAGTCAAAGGGATGAGTACTCACCTACGGAATAAATCAAATAGTTTCACACACAAACGAAACTTCCTTTTAGCCCATGTAGTGATGAATAAAAAATTTATTGTCAACCTTGTGGGACATATATGGGGCTCAAATCTCAGCCAAAACTCAGTAGACACAGTGACGAACGTCTGGTAAAAATTTCAGACCAAAAATACCAAAGGAGTAAGGCGTACTAAGTCCCAGACCGAGAGTGAACAAAACTAGTTTTCCGAAAAAAAAACGTCCTGGCTTTTCTTCCCCGTGTGTTCTTTATGTGATTTTTTTATGGATGTTCCTCCTTACCTGGGTGAAAACAACATATTAAAGTAGTTGTGTGAATGTTTTCAGCACAATACGAACCCAGAATAAAATTGCAGAAAGTAGGGCTAAATTGCAGAAGTTTTGGTTGAAGATAAAAGCCTTGGTTTGCACAAAATTTCTGAAATTTTTTCCTGAAATAGTTTTTTCTTGAAATTCCACGTAAGAGTTTCCACTGAATTTGGACCAAAACGCGACATATTTCAGGTCAAACGAATGAATACTCACAAACGGAAAAAATCAAAGAATTTCACACACAAACGAACCTTCCTTTCGGCCCTAGCAATGATGAATAAAAAATTTTGGTAGCCTTGGTTTCCACAAAATTTCTGAAAAATTCTCTCGAAATGGTTTTTTCCTGAAATTCCGCGTAAGAATCTCCACTGAATTTGGGACAAAACGCGACAGATTTCAGGTCAAACGGATGAGTATTCACCCAGGAAAAAACCAAACAGTTTCACACACAAACGAACCTTCCTTTCAGCTCGGGCAGTGATGAATAAAAAATTTATTGCGAATCTTGTGGGACGAGTCTGAGGCTCAAATCTCAGCCAAAACTCAAGGGACACAATGACGAATGTCTGGTAAAAATTTCAGACCAAAATACCCAAGGGGTAAGGCGCAGTAAGTCCCAGACCGAGAGTGAACAAAACCGGTTTTCCGAAAACAAAACGTCCTGGCTTTTCTTCCCTGTATCTTCTTTCTGTGATTTGTTTATGGACGTGCCTCCTTACCTGGGTGCAAACAACATACGAAAGTACTTGTGTGAATATTTTCAGCACAAAACGGGCCCGAAAAAAAATTACAGAAAGTAGGGCGAAATTTCACAAGTTTTGCTAGAGGATAGCCTTGGTTTGCACAAAATTTCTGAAAAATTCTCCCGAAATGGTTTTTTCCTGAAATTCCGCGTAAGAATCTCCACTGAATGTGGGACAAAACGCGACAGATTTCAGGTCAAACGAATGAGTATTCACCCAGGAAAAAAACCAAACAGTTTCACACACAAACGAACCTTCCTTTCAGCCCGGGCAGTGATGAATAAATAATTTATTGAGAATCTTGTGGGACGAGTCTGGGGCTCAAATCTCAGTCAAAACTCAATAGACACAATGACGAATGTCTGGTAAAAATTTCAGACCAAAATACCCAAGGAGTAAGGCGCAGTAAGTCCCAGACCGAGAGTGAACAAAAACCGGTTTTCCAAAAACAAAACGTCCTGGCTTTTCTTCCCCGAATCTTCTTTCTGCGATTTGTTTATGGATGTGCCTCCTTACCTGGGCGCAAAAAACATGAGAAAGTACTTGTGTGAATTTTTTCAGCGCTATACGGGCCCGGAAAAAAATTGCAGAAAGTAGGGCGAAATTTCACAAGTTTTGCTAGAGGATAGCTTTGGTTTGCACAAATTTTTTGAAAAATTCTCGTGAAATGGTTTTTTCCTGAAATTCCGCGTAAGAATTCCACTGAATTTGGGACAAAACGCGACAGATTTCAGGTCAAACGGATGAGTATTCAACCAGGAAAAAAACCAAACAGTTTCACACACAAACGAACCTTCCTTTCAGCCCGGGCAGTGATGAATAAAAAATTTATTGAGAATCTTGTGGGACGAGTCTGGGGCTCAAATTTCAGCCAAAACTCAATAGAAACAATGACGAATGTCTGGTAAAAATTTCAGACCAAAATACACAATGAGTAAGGCGCAGTAAGTCCCACCCCGAGAGTGAACAAAATCGGTTTTCCGAAAACAAAACGTCCTGGCTTTTCTTCCCCGTATCTTCTTTCTGCGATTTGTTTATGGACGTGCCTCCTTACCTGGGTGCAAACAACATACGAAAGTACTTGTGTGAATCTTTTCAGCGCAATACGGGCACAGAAAAAAATTGCAAAAACTAGGGCGAAATTTCACAAGTTTTGCTAGAGGATAGCCTTGGTTTGCACAAAATTTTTGAAAAATTCTCCCGAAATGGTTTTTTCCTAAAATTCCGTGTAAGAATCTCCACTGAATTTGGGACAAAACGCGATAGATTTCAGGTCAAACGGATGAGTATTCACCCAGGAAAAAACCCAAATAGTTTCACACACAAACGAACCTTCCTTTCAACCCGGGCAGTGATGAATAAAAAATTTATTGCGAATCTTGTGGGACGAGTCTGGGGATCAAATCTCAGCCAAAACTCAATAGACACAATGACGAATGTCTGGTAAAAATTTCAGACCAAAATACCCAAGGAGTAAGGCGCAGTAAGTCCCAGACCG
>Ga0123342_1000265_pt1 | contig 76530 bp, 44 predicted proteins | sample Turbeawhitnodule_FD_89960 | JGI IMG/M metagenome (GOLD analysis project Ga0123342, IMG submission 89960) | Root nodule microbial communities of legume samples collected from Mexico - Turtle bean Mexico white nodule | ecosystem: Host-associated > Plants > Roots > Nodule | place: Mexico: Nepantla... | reverse complement strand
TTATGAATTTTTAATAAAGTTATTCTTTATATATACATTTTTATGCTAAAGATTTATTTCATTAGCTTACTTTTTGTGTGTTACTTATATGGTAACTTCTTTGCTGATAAAAATATAAAAAAAATTTGTATATTTAAAGGTAGACTCCATTTCTAAACTCTTTTATTTAAAAAAAAAAAAAAAAAATTATATTTAGTTCTTATATAACTTCAAAATACATCGGATAAAGAAATTTATACGAATAATACAAAAGTTAAATTATTTAAATCATTAAAAATAGAAATTTCAAGTTTCTATGTCCAATTCTTTAATATTCTTTCCTCTTCATCTTCATCACAATTCACATTTTATCACAATTCCCATTCGCATAAAAGTTGTATTTTCAAGATCAAATGCATCTAGAGTGAATATTTTGACCAGCACAAAGTTTAAAGGCCTCTTTAATTCAAATAAAATGATACTTGAATCTAAATATTTATCCAGTCACATTTTTTCTAATAATAATTACATTTCACCTTTTACTATTTTCATTAATATCTATGTGAGGCTTCCATCTAAAATCCGATTTATTTCCTAAAATATTTTTATTTCTATTAAAAATAATAGAATATGCACTTATATTAATCCTAGTTGAATTTAATCTACTTTTAGAGATTTCTTAAAAAATACACTGCTTCAAAATCAATTTCTGCCAAAATAAAATAAAGTTTGCAGAAAGTTTTTTCAATTAAAAAAAACTGCACCTCAATTAAATAAATAAAAAAATCTAATTTGGAACCCATCTTGTATTCTGCAGCGCAATTAAAAAATTGAACCCTAATTCCCTAAATCACACCACATAACAATGGAACCCTAATTCCACACCACCCATCTCTGTCCTTATATGATGAACGGCACCTCCGGCACCACGTCGACCTGCAACCCGAGACTACCGCTATCGCCGCACGAACGCACGAACGTACGAACCGCCACCACCCCGCGACCTAACCACCACTACCGCGCGACCGTGTTCGTTCCCTAATCGCGCTCCCAAATCCTACCCCCAATTTGTTCCCAAATTTGGTTGTTCTTCAAATACCCTAACGATTCCAAATCCCCAAATCGCAGTTGCAAAGCGCGACTCCAAAATGTTAGTGAACTAGATCACCGTTCGACGTTGTTCAGGTGCCTATCTCCCTTATCGTCTCACACGTCGAATATCTTTTACTGTGTAGGTTCTTTTTTTTCATTGAAAGTAATGGGTTAAAGATACTGGTGCTGTATTACTAAACGAAATTTGAGATTGTTATTTTTTTCATCTTGTTAACTGTCTGAGATGAATACCACCAAGAAAGAATAAAGAAAGATTTTGTTTGAATTTGAGAGGAATTGAATTGGTGTAAAACAGTTTTATTATCTTGTTCTTTTTAAGTGCACCAGAATTTTATGACAAATTGAGCATATGTAAGGAACTGGATTAGTGTAAAACAATTGTAAACTGTGTTGCACAAGTTACTTTGAAAGATGTCTTGTTCAATGCTGCAAGTGGTCAAGTTTCTTGATAATGTAGTTATTTGTTAACTAAATTTAATCTTGAACAGGCCATTTAGCTTTGGTGGCAAGTTGACTCAAACGGCTAAGGCAAGGAGATCTCCACTAATTGACCATTCCCAGGTAATGAAACAAACCAACCATAAACTATTTACATTTCTGGATATAATTCTTTTGTTGAGTTTGTCATATAAGTGTATTTGTTGAATGACTTGATTGCTGATGTTGGTTCTCTGCATGGTTAAAACTCTTTCTTGAAATGAGAAGGCATTGAAAGAAGTGAGAATTATCTTATTCTAATACTCTAGTCATGATCATATGCGCCAAATCCTCATAAATGTATTTTTCATTCCGTATAAGAGGCCCCTCCAATGTCCCAATATAAAAATATTACTAAATAACCTGTTATATCCTCCCTTTCTATTACTGAATCAACATTTTCTATTATACAATTTTCTATAGGCATTTTGGACTCTCAAATTTAGCCTCTAAGCATCCTAATTCTGACTCAGTACAAGTCTCTTATGGTTGAATTCCCCAATTTCAATCTTTTCCTCATCAATTTTATGGTTTCACTTCTATTCCCTTTCTCATCACAGTCAAGTATAAATTTGATTCAAGCTTCTCTCTTTCCATCCTCCACTTTGTGTTCTCGGAGAGACATAGGATTTCAATTGGTTTTCCTCGGATCTCTGTGGTATAAACTGTGTAGCCCGGTTTGAAATTTTGTTTTTTGATATTTAACATTTGTTGCTATTTTAGTGTTTTTTTTTTCTAATTGAAAATGGTATTTTAGATTTAGGTTTTCCTTTGATCATAGAGTTTCTAGCCTGGATATTTCTCTTGGTTAGTTACTGTGTTAATTGCTGGGATGGTTGTGAATATGATCTCGGTAATTTTTGTCTTTTTTTTAATGTAATTTTGTGTGTGTTTGCTCTATCCATTGTGTCAAACTTGTGCTAGTGTCTTTTCTAATTGCATGGGTATTGTTGTGATCCGGCTAACTTGTTGGATTCCGATTTGGCTGAGATTCCAGAATTTTAAAGCATGATTTTGATGCTTTGATATCATATATGGCTAATATGTTGGTTATCTCCTTGTCTGGGGGTATCTGCTTGGTAGGACTTCAGTTTTGGAGATATATGGTGATATATGGTGAAACAAATGGGGAATAGGGTGCTACATCAAAATGGCAAAGATGAATTTGAGCCACAAGTTCAAAGAACTTGTTAACCTTTTGAAACTCTCTGCCACTTCAAAGAGTCTAAGGTTGGGCAAAACAATCCATGCCCAATTGCTTGTTTGCAACCAAACTTCAAAAGATAGTGGCATAACTCAAATAAACTCATTGATCAATCTATACTCCAAATGTGGTCAATTAGAGTATGCCAGAAAGCTGTTTGACAGAATGCCCCAGAGAAACGTGGTTTCTTGGAGTGTTTTGATGGTGGGGTATTTGCACAAAGGGGATGTTTTGGAAGTACTTGGGCTATTCAGGAACTTGGTTTCATTGGACAGTGCATGCCCCAATGAGTATATTATTACCATTATTCTTTCTTGTTGTGCAAACGGTAGGAGGATCCAAGAGGGGAAGCAATGTCATGGGTATTTGTTTAAGTCCGGTTTGTTGTTGCATCAATATGTAAAGAATGCACTTGTTCACTTGTACTCTAGGTGCTATCATGTGGAATCAGCCATGCAGATTTTGGAAACAGTGCCAGGGAATGATGTGTTTTCTTATAATTCTATCTTGAGTGCACTTGTGGAATCGGGGAGTAGAGGAGAAGTTGAAAAGGTTCTGAACAAGATGGTGGATGAACGTGTGTCTTGGGATGGTGTTACATATGTGAGTATGTTGTGTCTTTGTGCTCAGATTAGAGATTTGCAATTGGGTTTGCAGATTCATGCGCAGTTGATGAAGACTGGTTTGGTATTTGATGTCTTTGTTATTAGCACACTAATAGACATGTATGGGAAATGTTGTGAAGTTCTAAATGCAAGAAAACATTTTGATGACTTGCAAGATCGGAATGTGGTTGCATGGACTGCCATTTTGACTGCATATTTGCAAAATGGATATTTTGAGGAAACTTTGAATCTATTTACAAGGATGGAGCTAGAGGATACGCATCCAAATGAGTTCACTTTTGCAGTTCTTCTAAATGCTTGTGCAAATTTGGTTGCACTGACATATGGTGATGCATTACATGGTCGTATAGTGAAATTAGGGTTTAAGAATCATCTCATTGTTGGAAATGCTTTAGTAAATATGTATTCCAAGAGTGGCAATATTGATTCTTCATATAGTGTGTTTTCAAATATGATATATAAAGATGTGATTACATGGAATGCTATGATATGTGGTTATTCCCATCATGGACTTGGTAAACAAGCTTTACTAGTGTTTCAAGACATGATGTCTGTGGGAGAATGTCCAAACTATGTAACCTTCATTGGGGTACTTTCTGCTTGTGCCCATTTGGCTCTTGTGCAAGAAGGGTTCTACTATTTTGATCAACTAATGAAGGAACTTAACATTGAGCCTGGATTGGAACATTACACGTGTATGATTGCACTTTTGGGTAGGGCTGGTCAACTTGATGAGGCTGAAAACTTTATGAAGACAAAAACACAAGTCAAGTGGGATGTAGTTGCCTGGCGCACTTTGCTTAACGCATGCCATGTTCATCGAAACTATAGTCTAGGGAAGTTAATTGCAGAAACTGTGATACAGATGGACCCTCATGATGTAGGAACATATACATTGCTATCAAACATGTATGCCAAGGCAAGGAAATGGGATGGAGTAGTGAAGATTAGAAAGTTGATGAGGGAAAGGAACATTAAGAAGGAGCCCGGTGCGAGTTGGCTAGATATAAGAAATGACACTCATGTCTTTGTTTCAGAAGGAAGCAATCATTCAGAGTCTACTCAGATTTATGAGAAAGTTCAAGAGTTGTTGGCAATGATTAAGCCACTGGGGTATGTGCCTGATGTTGGTGCTGTGCTGCATGATGTGGAAGAGGAACAAAAGGAAGGTTACCTTAGCTATCACAGTGAGAAGCTAGCATTAGCATATGGCCTCATGAAAATACCTCCACCAGGGCCAATCCGAATAATTAAAAACCTTAGGATGTGTGATGATTGCCACATTGCTGTAAAATTGATCTCAAAGGTCACAAATAGGTTGGTAGTTGTAAGAGATGCTAACCGTTTTCACCATTTTAGAGATGGATTGTGCACATGCAATGATCTTTGGTAGCAATATGAGGAAATTTCAATCCATGTTTGTTTGAAGTCTACATGGTGTGTTTTGTGGAGCGTAAAAGAACTTCAAATCAATTTGCATGAGTTGGGAGCTTAAGGATATCATTTTAGTTTGAGAATGTCAATCAAACATGGACATATATTTACAACAAAATTGTCACTATGGTGTTTTGAAGGTATCTGTATATCTTGAAATCAACTCCATTTTAAGGTTTCCCAATACAAATTTGGTGGCTTATCTAAACGAACTTAGTAGGTTTGAATGTTGGACCAAAAGTGAAAAAGCTTGACCAATACCAAGTATTTCTCACATGAATTTCTTGATTTGATTAACTTCATTATATATTTAATTTCTAATTTCTTTGGGAGAAGAGAAAGTACTTCTTAAATACAGATATCTGGTCAGTTTTTTATTTTTAAAGTATTTTTTTGTAAAAAATCAAATTTATGTTTTTTTTTTTAAAAAAACAAATTTATGCTTTTTTTTTTAACGTGTTTGTCTAATCTGTTTATTTTAAAAATAAGTAGTTTTCAACTTATTTTAATAAGCAAATCTTATCTTCTTAAATATGTGATTTTAAAAAAAAATCTTATTTCAAAAATTGGCACATGATCTCAAGATGTATAAATATGGATCATCCACTCTTATTATTTTACTTCTGAATTTTATTTTGTCAAAATAATTTTTTTGTCTTTGGTTCAAACAAAGAATAGAGTAAATACTCAATTGTTCCCTAAAAGATGAGTTCGCTGACTGTTACTCATTAAAATTTTCATATAAATGAATCATTGAAAAACTTATCTGCTTACATGTAAGTCCTTTATCTGTATTTAATACTTGATATGCAGACACAAACTTTTCTTTGTATTTGATACAAAGGGACTTAGTGCAAGCATATGAATTTTTCAAGGACCCATTTACATGAAATTTTTTAATTTGGAACCTACCAGTCAGTGAACTTTGCTTTGTATTTAATACAAAAGGACTTATATGCATCATGCTTTTATCTTGCAAGTCCAATAGGAACATTCTTGATCAATGCTTAGATTTTATTAACCAAATGCTTTTGGACGTGACACCCATAATATTAGTATCAAAGCTAGGATTGGAAGCTAAGAGGGTTGATTGTGTATAGATGGTTGTATGTTTTATGACAACGACTTTTGGAAAACAAGATGGAAAGTTAGTTAAATCAAATTTGTCACAAGCCAAGCATGACTTCAATACTGAAACATGTAACAAAAAAGAAGTTTCAATTAAGGCAATTTTCTATTTGCCTATAATCCTAAGGTTACAAAGAATGTCTGCATTGTTTCAAATTGCAGGACAAATGACATGGCATGGCACCATGAAAAGAAAAGAACTTCACGAGTCTTATGCCATCCATATGATGGCATAGCTTGTAAGCACTTTGATCTAGTACATCTAGATGTTTCTATAGATCTAGGCAATGTAAGACTTGGTTTATGTTCTCATGGGTTTAATCTATATATCAAGGCATCTTCTTCACTTTATTTTTATTGGCCTGTAACTGTTACCGTATATATACAATCTTCCACATGAAATGTGCATGTCAAAAGCTAGTATGTTTTTGTGTTGCCTTATACCAAGTCCATCTTATCCAAAGGCCAGTATTGATGTTTATTTAGAGCCTTTTATTTATTGTCTATCTAAAGAAGTTATGGGGTGGTGTTTTGACATGATGTTTCAAGGAAGCAAATTTTATATGAAGAAAGCAGCTTTGATGTGGATTATTAATTACTTTCCTGCTTATGTTTTGTTGTCCGGTTTGGGTACTCATGGTAGGTTTGCCTTTGTTCATTGCATGGAGCATAAGAAGTCCTTCACATTACATTATGGCAGGAAAAGTTGTTGGTTTGACTCACTGTAGGTTCTTACCCTACGTTTATCCATTTCAGAAGAACAAAATGGCCTTCATAAAAGGAGAAGTTGAGCAGGATGGGCTGCCACTAAGCTACTTGCACTACTTTGGCATAGATTTGAGAATTTTCCAAAAAGTCACAACTTTGACATATTAATTTAACCAATTCTGAATGATAATTAATTAGAAGGGTCTCCTAATAAATCATTCAAATAAGTTTTCAAAGATGAACAATAATTTAAATAATTTTAAAAACATACTATTACTATAGTATTTGATTCAAGCTTCAATCTTTTAATTCTCCTCATTGCATTCTTGGCATGACATAGAATTTCAATTGGCTTTCCTTGGATCTTTGTGGTAGAAACTGTGTAACCGGTTTGAAATTCTGGTTTTTTTAATATTTAACATTTGTTGTTGCTATTTTTATTGTGATATTTGCTAACTGGAAATGGATTATGATTTAGGTTTTCAATGGTCATATAGTTTCTAGCTGGGATAATTCTCATGGTTAGTTACTATATTAGTTTTTGGGCTGGCTGTGAATATGATCTTAGTAATTTTAGTCCTTTTTTTCTTTATGTGATGTTTTGTGTGATTGCACCATCCACAGAGTCAGACTTGTGCCAGTTTTTTTCTTCAAGTGCATGGGTATTGTTGTGATTCTGTTGACTTGTTGGTTTATGAGTGGAGGTGACTGAATTCTGAAGAATGATTTTCATGCTTTCTTATTATTATATATCTGTCTAATATGTTTGATTATTTCCAGATCTGGGGTATCTGCTTGGTAGGACTTAAGTTTTGGAGTTCAGTTTAATGTCTGAATCAGAATCTCAGCTTCCTACTGCCTTTGGTATGTTGTAATTTTCTGGCTTCTGATTCATGTTCACAGATTGTCTGGTTTATGATGTGTTCATTCAAGTGGAGATTTTGATAATTGGACACACGCACACACATGAACTTCCCCATTTTGATGGCTATTGAATCCAAGGTTTTAAGTTGTGGTCACAGTATTGTCATGATCCTTGTTATTGTGGTTTAGTGTGACTGATGTGTCCACAATTGTGATTGTGGAGACTTCAAAAGCCTTGATATTGTAGTGAAAATAATCGCCTTGAACTGTTTCTTTCTAAACCCTAAATCCTAAACCCTAAACCTTTCTTATGTATGGGTTCTTTGATTAGTGTATGATTTTTCTTTCTTTTTTCTGTCTGCATATTCTTTTCTTCTTTTGTGTTGGTCAACTTGGTGTAATATTAATTGTTCTGAGGAATTGAGAATTGTTTTGAGTTGACATTTTTGATTTCTTTCCCACGTGCTCAAACCAGTTAATGATACCTTTTAATAAATTGAACTCTATCTTTTCAAACAGAGATAAAACGCTGAAGGGCATAATTTTGATTGCTGCAGTTTTTTGTTATGGGCTCAATATGGTTCTACTAGTTCTGATGTTTGCTTTCCTTTGTCTGTTTTGTAGTTGCTGATGTTCTAATGTGGAAGAAGTGGCAGGTTTCCTTGGGTGTTATTGTTGTTGCCACAGTTGCCTGGATCGTGTTTGAGTGGACCAACTTACCATTTTTAACAATTTCTTCAGATGTCTTACTGTTTTTGATCATACTGTTGTTTCTGCGTGCTAACTATGCCGTCCTTAGAAATAAGTATGACTGCCATCCTTTAATTGTATTTTTTTTTATCGTTTTCAACTTTAGAACTGTCATTTGTATCCTTTTCTTCTCATGCAGACAACCACCAACATTACCTGAACTAGTTGTGTCAGAGGAGATGGTTAATAATGCAGCAGCTTCCTTTCGGGTCAAAATCAATAATGCTCTTCTTATAGCCAATGACATCACTATTGGCAAGGATTTTATAATTTTTTTCAAGGTTAGTATGTTTCATTTTACAGCCTTTTAGTACTGTGGCTTGGGGAAGTGTGACCTAAGTAAATAATTAGAATTTCTTTTTCTAAAGATATTTTTAGGTTTTGTATGCTATTAGGATTACTCATAATTTGGCAATGGCCTTATCAAACATGCTGTCAATAGTCACTACCTTCCTTGAACTTGCTCTGTTGAAGCAACTCCTTCAAATGTATCATTTGTTTCAGTACTATCTGTGGGCTTGAGTTTTTTCTTTTCTTTAGCAACGTGATTTTTGCACCTAGAATTAGAAATGAGATTATGGTAATTATCAATATTTTGTATGACTTGATGGAAAATTAACTGAGATAATTCAGTGTATATTGTCTACTTGACAGGTGGTTATTTGTCTGTGGCTCTTGTCTGTCATTGGCAGCGTCTTTTCCTTCTTTACTCTCGCATATATTGGTATGCTTTCAATTTGTGATGTCTCTCGCTGAAACCATCCCTTTTCATTGATCGATAGTAAATTCAGTAATATATCATTTTTGGATGTTTCACTTGATGCTCGGCTTTCCTTTCACTGCTTTATCTTTTGTTTGGTTTTTGGTGGGTTGTGTTGAAGGTCATTTATATCCAGCTCTATGCAATGTACTGTAATCCTTCGTTGTATGTGCTTTTGAACTTTTTTACCTTCATATCACTGTACACACATACATTGGATGTTTTGTGTACTGAAAAGCCATTTTGACAGCCAATTATATTGAACATCTCACGTCTGTTTTTAGTAGTAAGTTCTGAAAATATGCTTGAGTGTTATTTGCTAACATAATCCTTTTACAAAAACAAGTGGTGTATATTAGCCAATGCTTATAGGATCTGCTAATGTATACTTACATTTTAGGAGTACATTCACAAACTATAACTACAATAGATCTTAAAAATACAATCGAATATAGTTTGCTAACTTACTCCTACAAAATAGAAGTGTGTGTGTACTCACTTTTTTTTTTAGTGAGTGTGTTAGCAAACTATAATTACAGTAGATCTTAAAATACACCCATGTGTAACTTTCTAACATACTCATCTTAGAAAACAAATTGGTCTATCTTAGAAAAAACTTTTATTGCATACATTACCCTTTGTTAATCTTTCTTATATATTCACATTTCTTCCTCTTTAATGGTGACAGGAACCCTTCTTATGATTACCATCCCTGTATTGTACCGCAAGTATGGAGGTTATGTAGATAAATGTTGTGGAGTTATAAACCGCAAACTTCCAAGACGTTATAGAATAGTAGATAGAAATACACCACAGGAAAAAGACTCTTGATTTCCAAGGTCTTCCAACCCAATTCATGTTCATTGTGAAATAAACCATTCCATTTTGTTGTTTGTTGTGTTGTTTAGAATCGTACAAAATTGGCCTTGTGTAGGAGACAGCTTGTAGCTTAGGTTGTTGTCTGATCATGTCAACTAGTGGCAGTTTTCATTCTTCTGACTTCTGATAGAAAAATTGGAAACTTTTGTGTACATAGTTGGAGTACTTTGATGTAAAATTTGGTGATGTTTTTGTGAAAACCTTGTTGAAAATTTTATAGGAGTTGCACATTGTCATTATATGTTGTTATGTGAAGCTTCTTACTTTTCAATGCCAGATATGTATGTTTTTTAACTGGGTTTATAAAATGTTAGTCACTTCATTAACATCATATAATTTGTTAATCTACCATTGTTGCACCATTATTACAGCAGAAGAAGAAAATAAAGAGAATGCTGCAAAGTAAGAAAAGTGAAAAAAAAAACTCCTTCTAAAAAATGCATTATGAAAAATATTATATATGTTCTACAAAATTTATTCTGAAAATATTATTTTACAAAGTGTTTTCTGAAATTTTCGGAAATCTCATCTTATTCCACAAAAAAGTATGTTATTCCAAAATGTATGTTATGAAATATATTTCCATGAGTTCTGGATAGCGTCTTATGGAAAAACTGAAACTTGTAATTTCTTAACAAACAAACAAGAAAATTTTAAAATTATAATGCTACCCTCCAATAAAAAAAATACCAAAATAACAATACTGCTTACTGCTAACTTTAACAAAATTGAATCTTCTTTGTAGCCTACTAAATTACTACTAAATTTTGTAATTTTAAGTTTTTATATAACAAGTCTCATTAATAATTTCACAAATTTTCGTAATTTTAATCAATAATAGGTATTTAGTAAACATGTATTAAAAAAAATGTATTACTAGAACTTTCTTAGATGTCCAAATCTGAATCACATTTGGTGGCTCAGGCTCATTGTCTTAGACAGTATGCACATAACAGAAACTTGGCAAATTCTTATTGCACTTCCATAGTTTCATATCACACTTCCATGTTTTAAAATATACCGAAATTTTTCATTCCAAATTTTAATTTATAATTTGAAATATAAAATTTTACATTTTAGATTATAGAATTAGGAATACAAAATTTATATTTCAAATTATATAATCTAAAAATATAAATTTGTATTTCAGATTTTACAATTAAAAATATAAATTTTAATTTGTGCTATTTTTAGATTATTTAAAATATAAATTTGTTTTGTATTGTGAATTGTAAATCCAAAATAAATTATATTTTAAATTGTAGAATGAAGAAGTTAGGTGAAGAATTGGCCCACAAAAATTTCTTTTGCTCTTCCCTTACCTTCTTAGGCATATTCCTCTTTCCATTCCCTATACTTTCCCAAGAGAAACCCTACTATTCTTTGTTGCCTTATTATGGATCAAGAAAACATCAAGAGTACTTACTACATCCTCAAAAACCATGTTCTCACTTTTCTTCAAAGAAGCAAAAATTTGCAATTTGGTTGAACAACATTCACTTGGACCCTCACTTCATTCCATCTTTGGCTGCTATTCAATTTTTTTAATCAAAATTGGGAATACAAGTGGTTAAAAGTTCTAAATTAAATAGAAATAAGATAATAAATAATATAAAAAAAATGCTCAAATTTATTATCTTCAATTTTTAAGTTGAAATAAAATCTTATAATTTTATATCTTTTCATAAATTTTTGCATAAACCCTTTCATTTTTCTAAAGGTGAAATCAATTTTTTCACTAGTTAGTAGACTAATTTATAGGAGGTGTTCTATGTTAGTTTCTTCAACAAAAATTGATGGTTCCCGTATGCCAATATAGTTCCACATCGCTTAGGAGTCGAGGTCAAGGGCAGTTTATATACTTCCTCCTCCCTCAACTCACTGAGGCGTCTGTTTAGGACAAAACCGTGAAGGAGCACCGACCTCCAAAGCGAACAATACTTCGGATGCAGTGATTGACCTTAGCGATGCTGCCCAACGAACTTGAGGTCGGAACATTGGCGCCCACCGTGGGCCCGAAGAGGCTCCTTAGCCCCTCAACTAGGGGGATCCACTCCCCTTAGACCTTGACTGGGGGGCTTGTTCTCATATGCCAATATAGTCCCGCATCGCTCAGGAGTTGAGGCCAATGGCAGTTTATATACTCCATCATCCCTCAACCCACCGAGATGCCTTTTAAGGACAAAACCGTGACGGAGCACCGACCTCCAAAGCGAACAATACTTCGGATGCGGTGATTGACCTTAGCGATACTGCCCAACGGACTTGAGGTCGGAACAAAAATAATCTTATATATATATATAAATTACATATGAGTTAAAAGTTAATACTATTTATATTTATGATAAAAGTTCATCCAACTTTATTTCAATTTTTAAAATATTAAACATGAAAGATATAATGATAGACAGTCTAAGAAAGCAAGACCCATTAGAAACAAAATAAAACCCATTAGATATAGAGATTACATCTAGAAGTATTGAGCTATCACTTTAGAGTAGGAAGAATATATTTTTGTTATTCTTTTTGTTATAAGGGTACAATTGTTTCTTATAGACCAACTAGCAAAAACAATATAATGACCTTGATGGTTTGTCAAGAGGGGAGAATGATATTATAGCTTTTTCTTATCTTGGTTAGTTCTTTTTCCCCATGTGTTCTGCTTTCCTATACTCACAACGTAACATTTTGGTGCTTTTATTGAGCTCCCTACATGTCTCCCAAACCAACCAAAGATATGGAGGATACCCTCCAAGCCATCCTTGACAAACTAGTCAACCTTCAACATGAACTACACACCACACAAGAAAACCACTTGGCTCTCCAAAGAGATCTGGAGTCCCGACAATCTGTCTGGGAATCCAAACATGATATACTCACCCTCACTAGCCTTTTTCCCACCTTGTACTCACAGACCACCACACATCCATCCTATATGAACCCTACTTCTCATTTTAACCAATTTTCCATGGATGTCACTTCCTTTATTCCACTCCCGGGAACAACAACCACACAGCCTACACTACTACAACAACTACAACCATTCCCCCCACTTCTTTTTCTCCTATACGCCCACCAAAAATACAACTATCTTTCTTTGATGGCATTGACCCTTTGGACTGGTTATTCCAAGCTGACCAATTTTTTCAATTTTACAATATTCCTTGGGATGCTCGATTGAATATGGTTGCCTTTTACATGAGAGGTGATGCACTCAGTTGGTTTAAGTGCATGTACCAAAATCATCAACTTACTGATTGGATTTCTTTTAGTCGTGCCCTGGAACTTCACTTTTGGCCTTTAACATATGCTAATCATCAGGCCGAGTTGTTTAAGCTACGTAAAAACACCACAATTGTGGAATATCAAAAAACTTTTGAGAAACTTTGCAACCGGGTGATTGGCTTAAATCCGGAGATGATACTTAATTGTTTTATATTTGGCCTACTTCCGAAAATTCAAAGAGAAATTGTAGTTTTGCAACCCATTTCCATCACCCAAGCCATGGGCCTAGCCAAGCTTTTAGAATCTAAAATCTAGGATTCCAAACGGTCTTTTCGTTTTTCCCATACTTTACCCCAACCATTCAACCATTTATTACCACCACCACGTTCCTCTTTGTCCCCCACTATACCTCCACATGCAACCCATTCCATCCGTATAAAAAAACTCACATCAGCCCAACTTCAAGAGAGTAGAGTCGTTGGTTTGTGTTATAACTATGATGAAATATTTTTTCCAGGGCATAAATGCACCACCTATTGTTTTCTTCTCTTACTAAGTGACGATTCCTCGGTAGAAAACACTATAGAAGACTATCCTACACTTTCAATGACCCGCCCATAGGTACACCTACACACATTCACCTCTCCTTCCAAGCCTTATGCGGAACTCCCTCAACCCACACTTTTACCTTTGATGGCTACATTGGTCATCTTCCTATTACCATTCTCATAGATACAGGCAGTTCCCATAACATTGTTCAACCCCTTTTGGCCCCTCACCTCCAACTTTGCACCATTCCTATCACCCCTTTCTCAGTTATGATTGGCAATGGCAACAAAATTTAGTGTTTCTCTTTTTGCCTAGATGTCCTAGTTTCTATACATACCTACACTTTTCCCATTTCCTTTTACCTCTTACCCATTGAAGGTGTTGATGTTGTCCTGGATATGGACTGGTTGCACTCATTGGCCCCTTAATGGCTGATTTTTCTAAGCCGCAACTATCGTTTACCCACAATGGGTTACCCATTACCCTACACGGCACCACAAATCTTCTATGCCGTCAAGCTTCTTTCACTCATCTTTGCCACCTGTTACACATAGATGCCATTTATTCTCTACACCTCCTCATTATTTTCCCTCTGCCATCACCATCCACCCCAGCCAAATTATCTAACCCTCCAGTTATATCCACTCTTTTGAAAATATATAGTTCAATTTTCTCTTCTCCCCATGGACTACCACCCCCCCAGACCCCACAACCATCATATTTCCCTTCTTCCCCAATCTATCCCAGTTAACATTAAACCCTACCACTACCCACACGCTCACAAGCACATTATGACTTCCCTCATTCACGAAATGCTAAAAGAAGGCATTATCTGCCCCAACACAAGCCCTTTTACATCCCCAGTTATCCTCATAAAAAAGAAAGATGGAACCTGACATTTTTGTGTGGATTATAGAGGTCTAAACGCCATTATTGTTAAAGATTTTTTTCCTATCCCAACTATTGATGAATTGTTAGACGAATTAACCACTGCCAAGGTTTTCACCAAAATTGACCTACGTTCAAGTTACCATTAGATTCGAATTAGTCCTACAGATTGCCACAATACCGCTTTTAGAACTTTTGATGGCCACTACAAGTTCCTAATGATGCCTTTTGACCTTGGTAATGCCCCATCTACCTTCCAGGCAACCATGAATGATTTACTCAGGTCCCACCTACGACACTTTGTCCTACTTTTTTTATTACATTCTCATTTACAACAACTCCATGCAAGAACATATTCGCCACCTCACATTGATCCTTCGATTATTAGACACTCATAATTTTTTTGTTAAGGAATCAAAATGTGTGTTTGCCACCACCAGTCTCATATCTAGGCCATCTATTGGAAGATGGCACAGTGGCTCCAGATCCAGATAAAATCCAAGTTATCATACTTTAGCCTAAACCTACATCCCTTACTACCCTACGTGCGTTTCTGGGTATTACAGGATTTTATTGGAAGTTCATCTGCAGTTATGTCACTCTTGCCTCGCCACTCACGAATTTACTCAAATCATCAATATTTACATGGAATACAAATGCAGAGGAGGCCTTTACAAAATTGAAAAAAAATTCTAACTATAGCTCCGGTGTTGAGTCTTCCAAATTTTTTTCATACCATTCATGATTAAGACTGACGTTTCCAACATAGCAATTGGCGTTGTGCTTTCCCAAGAAGGTCACCCCATTCCTTTCTTCAGCAAGAAACTTTGTCCTAAAATGCAAGCTAGCTCAGTATATGTTAAGGAAATGCTAGCTATAACAAAAAGCAGTCAAAAAGCAACGTCATTATCTCATAGGTACGCATTTCACAGTAATAACAGACCAACAAAGTCTAAAGGGGTTACTCACCAATGCATAACACACATCGAAACAACAAAAGTGGACTACCAAGTTGCTAGGATACAGTTTTGACATCCGATACCACCCAGATTGCCAAAATCAAGCTGCAGATTTCTTGTCCCGGCCACCCCAATCTCTCATTTTTTCCATATCTTCATCAGTTTCGAACATGTTCAAGGAATTACAAGATTATTACATGACGAAAAGGGGAGAAGAAGAGGTTCACAGATTAACTTCATTACTTAACACCAATTATAGTTTTTAACATGACCTTTTATACCATGGTCAACGATTGTACGTTCCTTCCATTAAACAAATTTGGTCTGTCATACTCCATGAATTCCATGCCTCTCCCACCGCTGGCCACTCAGGCATCAAGGCCACCAAGGCCAGGCTCGCAACCTCCTGTTTTTGGCCCGGTATGTACCGTGACACCAAAAAGTATATCAATAAATGCCTTCCCTGCCAATAAAACAAATCCTTACATCAAAAACCTTTTGGCCTACTCCAACCCATACCCATACCAACCTAACTGTGGGAAGAACTAATTACAAATTTCATCACGCACCTACCTTCATCTTTTGGGCACATGGTCATATGGGTTGTCTTTGACAGGCTTTCCAAATCAGCCCACTTCATTGCCCTACCCATGTCCTTCGCGACCACCCATTTAGCTAACCTCTTTTCTGTTGAAATTTGCAGATTACATGGAGTCCCTAAATCCATCATTTCAGACTGTGATCCAGTGTTCCAAAGCCATTTTTGGAAGGAGTTGTTCCATCTGCAAGACACGAAATTAAAGTTCAGTATGGTTTATCACCCACAAACTGATGGTCAAATCGAAGTTATAAATTGTTGTTTAGAAGCTTACCTCAGGTGCTTTACCAACGGAAATCCCCGAACATGGTATCGTTATCTCCACCTTGCAAAGTTTTGGTACAACTCCTCATACCACTCAGCCATCAAAACTACACCCTTCCAGGCCCTGTATGGACGATCGCCTCCCTCCATTCCAGATTATGTCCCAGGAATAACCCAAAAACCCACTTTGGATATCACACCACATGATCGCACACGAATGCTCCACCAGTTAAAAGCCACGCTAAAAACAACACAACAACAAATGACCGAATCAGAAAACAAATCAAGACTCAACTACAATTTCAAGGAAAATGACTGGGTACTTCTCCAATGCCAAACTTATCGTCAAACATCACTCTCTTCCAAAGCTCACAATAAGCTTGGACAAAGATTCTTTGGTCCCTATCGCATTAAACGCCGCATCGGTGAAGTGGTATATGAACTTTTCCTCCCTCCGTCATCACGTATTCATCCAGTCTTCCACATTTTTCTATTAAAACTGTATCATGATTCAACTCCTCCTTCGGATTTCCATTTCCCTCTCGAACCAAAGTACCCACCCGTACCAACCCACGACCTCCTAACTCTCTTCCCAAACCTTACTTTACATTCTGAGACTTCCAATATCCCTTTTAACTCATTAAACACAAACCCACCTAACACTCTCACGAAATCCGCATCTGCAGACACGTGGCACCCATCAACAGTTCACGCTCCACTTAAACTGTCACCATCGTCATCTGCACGTGACCTTGCACTTCCCCAAGCCCATCCAATTGTAACCCACTCACCAAAACTACCCCTTTCAAATTCCCATCCAGCAGCAAAACATTCACCTAACCATGCCTTTTCACATTTCGAACTAGCACGTGACACTCCATTTTCCAATACTCATCCAATTGGAATCCACTCACCAAAACTACCCCTTTCAAATTGCCATCTAGCAGCAAAGCATGCATTCACCTAACCATGCCTTTTCACATTCCCAACCAACACGTGACACTCCATTTTCCAATGTCACTCCAGCTGTAAATCGCTCACCGCACCATGCTTTTTCAAATTCACAGCCAACTGTAAGCTAGTCAAATAACTCTCCCACTAGCCAAAAGGTTCTAGACTCACACGGTACCAAGCCCACTACACTAAAGTCCAACATTTCCATTTCATTCCAACCCAAAAGAGTGGCTCCATCTCACACCACAGACCCTAGTCCAAATCAACAATTCGTAACCCATCCAGCCCATTATGCCACACAATCCCCACTCCCTCTCACGACCCAAGAGATCCCATCCACTTCTGTAATTCCATGTCTCAACTTTGAGGACAAGGTTTTATTAGAGGAAGAGACAGTTGATAGACAACCCAAGAAAGCAAGGCCCATTAGAAATAAAATAAAACCCATCAGATTTAGATATTACATCTGAAAGCAATGAGTTGTCACTTTAGAGTAGGAAGAATATATTTCTATTATGCTTTCTGTTACAAGGGTACATCTGTCTCTTATAGACCAACTAGCAAAAACAATATAATGGCCTTAATGGTAGTCAAGAGAAAAGAATGATATTATAGTTTTTTCTTATCTTAGTTAGTTCTTCCTTTAACCTTTTTTCCCCTTGTGTTCTACTTCCCTATACTCACAACGTAACATATAAAGTTTAAATAAAAATGGAGTGCAAAAATAATTTTTACAAAAAATAATGTAGAAATTAAAAAATATTAAATTTTGACCAATAAGTCATATATATTATTTATGATACACGGTTTGCTATTAAAAAATTGTTATATTTACTAAATTATAGTTTAGAGACTTAAAAAGTTATTTAGATTCTAAGATATTAATTTAAAAATAATTTATCAATAATAAAAATTATTTTAAATACTAAAATAATATCTAATCTAATTAATATAATATTTTTTTAAAATTGATTTTTATTTAATAATTTTCTATAAAATAAAATCTCCCCATAATTTGATTTACCAATAAAATTTCTAATGCCCAATAAAATTACTCACTATCTTTTCCTTTAACTCTCATTTAAATATAACCAATATTGTATGATCTGACTAAAAGAAACTCAGTAACATAATATAATAACAGTTATATTATTACTATTATCATAAGAAAAAAAAAATCAACAAGAAAAGCTATAGTGATTTGACTGAATCCATTTGCAAGAATGTTTGGCATGTTATGATGAAGAAGGAAACGAATAGAATAAAGTAGAAGATGTGAAATCTGAAAAAGGAAGAAAGATAACATGTTTTGTTACCTCATTCTTCTGAAAGTAACAACGAAAGATAAGATGTCTGTTATGGCATGGCGAAACACACGCAGAGCTATGAGATCGTCTTGTTCCAAACAGTGTTGGTTACAAAAACTGAACCATCCTCTGTTTAACACATAGAACTGGTTTGAGTCTTTCACCCATTTCTTCAGCATCATTTGAAATTCATGCCCACCTTTGTCGTACACCTTCACTTCAATCCCCTCTCTCACATCTTCTCCCTCCTTCAAGAACCCTATTAGGGTTTCTTCAAACCCTAGCCATGGCAAGAACAGGTTCCACTTGTCATTGCTCAATTGCACCCCATAGGGCAAACTCAACTCACAATCCTTCACAATTCCTGCGTCAACTATGAACTCCACCTGCAACTCGTCGTTCAATTCCAAGTCCTTTCCACCCATCGATTTTTCCACATAGGAACACGATTCTTGGTGGAGCTTTTTAGGGTTTTCTTTCTTCCAGGGTTAAAAACAATAATCATTATGAATGTTTCACCTGAACTAATTGCTTTTTATTGCGTAACTCTTTCTAATTTCTGATTTCAATATTTTAAAACTATTATTTTACTTTTAATATTTCTTTTAGATTTAAGGAATTCTTTGTATTTTATAAATAAAAGGTGGTTTCAGTTTAAATATATTAATTAGTTTACTTTTATGTTTTTTTCTCGCGTTTATTATTGGGATGGAAGGTTTATGAATATAATTTTTCAGGCTGTATATGGGTATAAATACAATTCAACCAATCAATTTTTAATTTTATTATTTAACCATTAACAATCTATTTATATTTTTATTTTGATTTATTATTTAGGTAAGTTTTATAATATATATATATATATATTCATAAGAAAAAATAATATATACTTATGAACCATTATGAATTTTAAGAATAATCCAATCCATTAAAATAAAAATTAAGATAATCATACAATCCAACACTTTCACTACTCAACTAATCCTGTCAAATAAATTATAAACAAAACCAATTAAAGCGAAAAAAAGAGAAACCATAGACACCAATCAAAATAAAAATAAAACAATTATATATATATATATATAAAGTCCTATAATAAAAATGTTTTCTTTCTTTATTGTTTCCTTTTCTTGTTTCCTAGGCTAAACATTTCCTACACCTTACGAAATGAAAAATAGAAGTTCTTCTCATTTGATAGTTTGCTGTGGATAATTTTTATTCATAGGTAATTATCCACTAATTTTACCTATGAACTTCTTTCACTGGTTTTAGTTTTGAATAATCTTATGTTTGAGTTCTTCAAAACAATTTAAACTATTTACAACATTTTATATGATAACATATGAGCATGCATAACTATTTTACTGACTTTATAAGAGCATGCATAATCTCTTTGTTTTGTGTTTGTTTTGTTTTCTCACATAGATGTTTTCAAGCTTCCAAGTTGTTTTTTCTGTCTTCATTTTGAACACCATACACACTAGAACCACGATGATTAGAAGGATTCTAAGATGTTGTATGTTTTTATTTACCATGAATTCTATAACCATTTATTCTTCTTTTTACTTAAATTACAAGCACATTTTATTCAAACGATGCTCATATACCTTGAATTAAACATCACACACATTGTCATACGTGTATATATGACTTCCTCATATATAATAAACTTCATGTTTTCATATGTTTTTATATGATATGCTTAGACGATCCAGTTGGATCGTCTATTGGTTTTGTTAGACAGATCCTTTAGATCATCTAATGATCTCCTATATGATTTTGATAAATCATTTAATTGTTTTTCTTTTGTTCTGGTAGACACTATCTCCTTATTGTCTAAAGGTTCACCTATTGTGTGTTCGTTTGCCTTCACGCGTCACGTCAGATCGTCTTTCTTCTTTTTATTTTTTTTTATAAATACAATATCTTCTCTTTGTAACTAAAAGTTTTTCGTTACCAAGATTTCCTTTCTTTTTTTCTTATTTCTTTCGAGACTTTTCGTTTTCTCTTTTCTTGTCTCTACGTGTGAGATTTTCACATCAATCATTTTAACTTTTTCTTCTATGACTTTGTATCATCTTTTTTGTATTATCAGACATTTCTTCCCAATAATACAAGTTACATTTTTTGGTCTACAATGGAGCAAAGATATTTAGAATAATACAATAAACTTTAGATGACAAAGATCATGACTTATGAAAATTTATCTATGTGTAACATCTATTCATATTAATTCATTGTACGTTATGCCAATTGACTAGCCTTTTCCTTAAAATATGTAATAAAGTTATAATCTTACTAAAAAAAAAAATATGTTGATAGGTATATAGAAGCACGTATAAATATATAATTTTGCATAGGATATATATATATAAATTATTAATTAATTAAAGTGATATATTTTATTTTAGAAATATTATAATTTATGAGTTGAATTATTAAATTAGAATATTCCTAATTATCAAAATTTAATTCTAAAATGATAATAAGAAGACGTTAAAGAAGGCTTTATTAATCACATGGTCTAATTAAAATATCACATCTAATCGGGTCTTATTCTGGAAAACTTTTTCTAAAAAATATATTTCAGAAAACACATTCTCGATAATTCTTTAAAAAATGATAAAATTGTATTTTCAGATATTGATGGGGTGCAGGAATAAATTTGTCGGGTGCAGAAAGAAATATCCAAGCTAAATTTGGGTATAACTATTCTACGTATGAAATATGGGCTTAACTTTCAGTACAATAAACTTCATCACCAAAAACGAGTGCAGAATAAGTTTTATGGGGGTGTATAAAAAAAATACCCATTAAATATGAGTCTAAATATGTTTTATCCAACTTTTCAAAAAATATTTATATGACAAAATAAATAAAAATATAGAATTGTTACTTAAGGCCTGAGTGAGTATACAAGTAAATTAAATATTTTTGTTGTGAATAAAAAGTGATAAATAGGTTTTATTTACAAAAGTTATAAAATAGTTATTTTCTTATTAAAGTTATAAAAAAGATGGATGATTATATAGTAACTTTTGCACTACATAAAATTGCGTAATAACTTGAGTAATGCTATGTTTATCTAATAATATGATTTTTAATTTTATAATAATTATATATTTATGAATTATATTTTATATATATTGTTTTATATTTCTATTTAATACGATAATATGTATATATACTTGTTTTATATGTTCTAAAACTATAATATAATAACCTGTAGAGAAGATACAAAATAGAGCCAGATATGATAATTTTTCATTTTTTATTTTTTTAGAAAAATCTTACTAATAGTGATTTTGTAATTTTTTTATAAATACTAATTGTTAGAGATAGGGTAAATACACTGTACTAATATTACAACTATAGGTTATTGACAATTTTTTTTAGACGTTAATAAAAGTTTAGTTTCTTTTCATTTATATATTTATATACATATAAGAGAGAGAGGTCACCTCAAGTGAAAATATATAATTTTATTACGAAATATGAGAAAAAATAATAATTACTTTTATTTCAAAAACAAAAGGCTTGATTAAAACATTTATTAAATGTTTATTGAAATCTGTGTAATATCAAATCCGTAATATTTTATTTGATTTTTATTAAAATATTTAGATATTCATACAATACAATTAATATTTTAAGATATCTCAATTATTTCTTTATAAATATTTTAATTATTAGATCAATTTTCTTTAAGACTACAGTAATTAACTTCATTGTTGTTACTAATATCGAAGGAATCATTAATGACATCATCCAATACCAGTCAAACTAATAATAATGTTGACAGTTATAATAATAATCATAAGATAATGATAAATTAAAAATTATTTTAATAAATATTTTTTATATGAATTGTTAATATATAATTTTGTTAACAAAAGACTCAACACATTATTTATCCCTTATTACCTCTCCAATTTTGTATCAACATATTGTTAATTAAGTCATTGAAATAATGCATTAAATAGTTTAAAATTTTCTAGTTTATTAAGTAAAACTGAGTTCAAATTTTAATACGAAATCACGTTAATTTTTTTTAGGAGATAGTTTTGTCATATGTGACAATTTTAATACTTCAAACTGAATTATCTATAGCAAAATATAGATATAAATAAATAAAAGTGTGGCCAAGTTTTGTAGTTGAGAAAGTAGAAAGTATATGGTGGAATTGGGAAGAAAGAGTCACTTTCTTCAATTGATCTCTACTTAATACAATAATAAATAGAATAATAAATAGGATTATGAATACTTAATACTATGATCATGACATCATTGTTTTCTTGTAAAGTGGGTCCAAAAGCACTTTTAGGCTATTCTTGATTCTACACAATTTGTAAAAGTAATGGTAATAAGGAGAAATGCCAAACAAGTCAAAACTTATAAATTAAATGGTTCATGTAGAATCTTCTCATGAAAATATCTCCCTAAAATAATAGTGCTATAAAGCTTTTTACACGTCAAAGATGGGAAAAAAAAAGATGTTGCAGCATATTCTCAATGTTTGTTGTCTTCTAATTGTGAATGACCTAATGAATATTGACTTGACCTAATAAATCTTGACTCTTACAGCTAATAATACACAATTATAATACACAAATACTTATTTTTTCAGACAGAAATGTAAAATTATAAATACAATAAAAATTGATCAATTATTCAAATATAATTATTAACAGTAAAAAAAAGTTAATTTACAATGTGTAATTATATAATATTTTAATTTTTAAAAAAATCATATGAAATTGTAATATTTTTTGATATAATAACTAAACATAATTGATAGTTATGGTGGAACTCTTTCTACTTAAGAATGTAGTAGTCCAAGTGTTTGGCCTACTTCATGTATCCTGTAAGAATCTTTCTTTCAACAATTGTTCAGTTAAGAATCAAACTCTTTGATTGTGTCACAAGAATAAATGATGTCACATACAACAATCTCCTCCTCAAATAAGTGTCTCATTGAGAATTTAACTTGTGTCAATCTGGGTCAAACACTTACCACTAAGTCACAAGTTATAATTGATAATTAGAGTATAACGTTCTAGTTAATAGCGTAGGATTCTGAAGGTCGCGATTCGATTGCAAATTGTTCTATATGGCGTTTGTCACAAAATAATTGATGCACCCCCTACAACTTATTATTTATTAATTAAATTGATATGTGAATGTTTTATTTATTATTTTTTCAATAAAATAATTTATTACTCGAACTAATAATTAATAGTTCATCATCACTCTTCAACCATATAAATTATTGTTTGATCATTCATAGGTTATCATATATTAGAGAAGGTTTTACTCTTAAATATTATTTAATTTCTTTTCTTGAATATTTTCTGGCAATTATCATGTCTTCGAAAGAATGTTAAGAGAATAGTAGTTGGATATATCAAGGGGAAGGATAAGTAGATAATCTCTTCGCAAACATTAAAGGATGAATTTTGGTACTAAGCTATGAAAGATGAGTCTCGAAAAGTTTGAAATGATAGAAAACTCATTACACATTATTAAAAAAATGGATTAAGTTCAAAAGGGTGTGTCAATTGAACTTTCAAAAAATTTAGAAACTTTTTCAAATGAATGAAGAATTTACTTTGAATTGATAAATATTTAAAAAAAAACACTTTTAGCTTCAAGAAATGTTATTCTTAATGCTCTTTAATCTTCCATAATCATACAATATGAATTCAATTTATATAAGTTGTAAAAAATAAGAGAAAAAGAATAAGATCAAGAATTACACTAGTTCAGTCTCACAAAAGAGCTATATCTAGTTGCTTAATCACCTCAATTAAGTCAATTTACTAATTCAAGATTTTACAAACACCCTATAAGAAAAAAAAAACAAGAAATACAACACAATACAAGATCTTGAACACCACAAGATCTCTTAAACCTCTTATGAAATCTTATTGCAAGAAAACCTTATTGGTAACCTTAATCAAGAGCAATCAACAATAGAGAAAACAAATTGCAACAAAATCATCTAGATAATAAGTACAAAGATTAACTCCATCTAGAAACAAAGGTAGCTGACTTTCCAACAACAATGAAATGCAACCCTTGAAACTTGATCTTAGAGATTTTCCAAAAGAGTTAAAAAAATAAATCAAACAACAAAGTAGGATTTTAATGCATAAAACTGTTGTATTTGAAAATCTTTTCGAGTTCTCTATTTGAAGATAAAAGAGAAAAATCAATTTTCTTGAACAGGTAAAATCAAATCAGTAAGTTAAAAATTTGTTTCAATCAATTGAAACATAACAAATTGAGTTCCGAAACACATTCCAGTTAGTTGATTTATAATTCAATCAATTGCAATTACTTGAATTGACTTCTTTAGTGATTTTAATTGATTGATTCGTATTTCAATTAGTTGAAACGTAAAAAATTTGATTATGAACAAAAACTTCAGGATTTAAACCGGTTGAAACCTTGTTTTAATAAATTGAAATATTTAAGCTTGTACTTGTGTTTCCAACAAGGTTATGAACATTTTAACATGGTAAAACTACTTTCAATCAATTGAAATCTATTGGCGTGCATTTAAACCAAAAGAAATAATGTAAAAACCTTTTGAAAACAATTTTAGCACACAAAATAACAAGATGAAACATCACATTCTCACCGAAACATACCCTAAACCTAAGAATTACAACTCAACATAATATCAACTCTTCATCACATTCATAATCAAATCCAAATGGTCTAGAGCATCTAATCAACTCAATCAAGTTTGCATGAATCTTCAATGTCAACACACACAAGTTTTTGGAACTTGATTGGTTCAATGGTAAAGGTTCCACTTTTTAGGAATTTTATAAAACTGTCTCATAAGGTGAGGTTTGCACTCACTTATATACTATCAAATGTTCTTATTTCTAGTTGATGTAGGATCTCCAACATACTCTCTCACACCAAGACCCTCCAATTCGTGCGGGAAACTACATCTTATGGGTGGTCTGATAGCGGTTCGATAGCGGGTTACTTGATAAGACCAACAAACTCTTGTTAGGATAGACTCTAAATGGCTTATTCTTAATATTATTAAAAAATTATTAATATCTGAATTAGTTTTTATTATTAATAGATAGTTTTTAAATTAATAGCAAATTTTAGCTATCAATTATTTAAATTCTAAATTAATAATTAAAACATTGATAATGAATTAAATATTAATTTAAATATAAATATTAATTTAAAAATTATTTATTAATTTAAAAATTATTTATTAATAATAGAGATTAATTTAAATATTAATAACTTTTTTAGTCTTTAAAATAATATCTAGTTAATATAGTAACTACTTATTTTTAATCTTTAAAATTAATTTTTATTTAGTAATTTTCTTATATTTGGAATAGTTAAATAGTTAATATTTTTATATTTTAAACATATATTATGTAAATTTTAATATATTGAAATCAAATATAAAATAATATAAAATTTATAAACATATTTTTTTATAAAAGGAATTTTTTTACCAATGATTGAATTTAAAATAAAACTATCTAATGACAAATTATTAAAGAATAAGTGATACAAGTAGTAAAGTTACAAGAAAATTAGCTAAATATTCTTTATAGCTTTGTGGAGAAGTATCTGTGTTCTCTTCCTCCTTTTATCACATAAATTTCAATTTCCATCTTCATCAAAACTTGTCCTTTCCTTCAACTATGATGGCTAGAGTGCATGTAACTTAAACTAGTATCTATCTCCCTCCTTACAAGTAATAATAAATAAAATAAGTAAATAAATAAATAAATGAAGATTGCTGATTTCATATGATGATAATAAAGCAGTGAATGATGATTCTTCTTTCATTGTCCTCTCTCTATCCTTCTTCTTCAACATCTTCTCTTACTCTTTCTGCAATAACAACAACAACATCACCAATCCCTTGAAGCCTGCAAAAACCCCATCAGCCCAAACTTTAATTTTTTTCTTCTTCTTCAATACTCTCTTCTAGATAATCACATATTCAATTTCATTACCCTGCATAAGAAATTAAGAAAATTAAAAAAATGATCTTTTTGTGAATTTTGACCCGGTTGGTCACAGACAAGTTTCGATCTTCTCCGGGCCAAAGTTGCAATCTTTTGGACTTTTGGCGAGGTGGGTCGATCCGATTTCGTTCAAATAATTGCGGGTTTGATCTGAAAAAGGAAAAGAGGAAATAATTAGGCAATTTCCGATTCAAGATTTTGTGTCCTTTTTTGAAATGGTATATTTCCATAGTTCAATCTCTATCTGCAAGTCCGTTGATCAATCATCTCCCATGGCGAATTCAATTTGTTCTGCGGATTTTGGCTCGAAATCGAGGCAAATCAATCATGTTCAGAAGAATCGGAGAATCCCTAGTTCTTCATCCTCAGCGTCATCGAATTCCCTTCAGATTCCACTTTGTGATCGATCTCGATCGGCCATGGTGGATGTTGTGATGTTCATTGCTGTTGTCTGTGCCTGTGGCTTTTTGTTCTTCCCTTACATGGAATTTTTGGTTACAAAGTGCTATGATGGGATTAAGGTTGTTGTGTTTTTGGTTAAGGAAGAGGTTTCGGTGGCACCATGGATCTATGCTTCCATAGGGTTGAGTGTTGTCTGTGCTGCATTGGCCACGTGGGGTGTGGTGGCTTGCACCACTAGGAGGTGTGGGAATCCCAATTGCAAGGGTCTGAAGAAGGCTGCCGAGTTTGACATTCAGTTGGAGACTGAAGATTGTGTGAAGAATTCGGCTTCTACCTCGACAAATTCCGGGAAAGATAGTGGTGGAGTGAAGAAGGGTCTCTTTGAATTGCCCCGTGATCACCATAGGGAGCTGGAGGCTGAGCTCAAGAAGATGGCACCGCCTAATGGAAGGGCTGTTCTTGTGCTCCGAGCAAGGTGTGGATGTTCTGTTGGAAGGTTAGAGGTGCCTGGACCTAGGAAGCATCGAAAGATCAAGAAGTAGCAGCAGCTGCAACAATCCTGTTTGATTTATTAGAAGGAAAGAAGGAAAGGGATAATTGGATAAAATAGAGAATGTGTACTTGTTGTCCTTGTGTTCATTGATCTAGTAAGAATTTAGGATGTCTTTAAATAAGCCCCTTGGCAATAAGTTGTAAGGAACTATGGGTCATACACACTTAGTTGGTTATACCTGGAAATATAAAAAACATTTTTATTTTAATTTACTTCTTGAGTTTTCAAGATTTATATATAGTTCTGAGAAGATTTTGCATCATGGTTTTGAATTTTACTCTCTTGGGGTTATTGTTATTTTGTGTGTTATTGTGATGATAAATGTAGGATAAGTTCTCAATCTTGCTATGTGCTGCAGGTTATGAATAGATTAAGTTTGATGTTCTGAACATAAATCTGAGTTTTGCCTGAGTTTGTTTCAATCTTGAAAAATTCATTTAAAGGTTAATGTTTTGTTTTTTGTTTTTCGATTGTACTGCTAAACAGGGAGGGAAGGTTTCCCCTATTTCCATTGTCCTGTGTTGTGATTGTAGGCAGACTCTTATAGCAGAAGATGTCTGGAAATGTTAACTGTGGAATAGACCTTCAACCTCAAGCACATGGCATCATCTTTTTATTCAGGTAGAAGAAAGCGTTGATTCTGGTTCTGTTTGAATTCTTTCATTTGCTAATAGAGAAAACAGTTGGGTGATAAATTTTAGAATTATTTTTTACTATGTGGATGTCTCCTTTTGTATATCATATTGTGTATATTGTGTACGATTATCAGACTTTTACTAAGTCAGTTGCATCTTGTTCTAATTATTCATCTTGTTATGTGTTTGTATAAACAGAACAAAACTATTTTGAATCCTGAAATATAATATATATTTTTCCATTTCTTCCTTTGTTTCTCCCTAAGAAATCCACTTGGCTTATATTTCTATCTGTTACCCCAGCATTTTGTGTCACTGCTGGAACCCAAAATTTTCTATATATTTTATAGTTAGTTTGATTCTAATTTACTTTTGTAAGACCACAGATACACTAATTGTTTGTAAATAAAGTTTGTGATTGCATCTGACCATTCATTTCCTGCATGCAAATGTGCTAGTAGTTAGTATCTAACGATTCACGATACCTATCGTACGAAACGATACGGTTTCGCCCTCCCACGATACGAATCGTGTGAAGAATTTTTTTATTCTTGAATCTTAGCTGTATCGTGCGATTCGCACAAAGAATCGCTGAATCCCGAAACGAAACGATTCCGTATTGTGCGAATCAGTGTGGATTTTAAAAATTGAGTAAATAAAAAAAGAGAGACATAATTTGTTTAATAACATGTATGCACCATAGAGGTTGTTTTGGTGAAATTGTGTGGTATATATATAATTTATTGTATCTTGCATGTATACATATCTTATATATTTAAGTATATATTAAATTTTCTAATGATTATGAATCTTACAATTCACTATACGAAACGATTTACGATTCATAATATCAGCTCTCCGATACATTACTTGTATCTCGATTCTATTACCAAACTGAGTATGACTTTGATTTATTTTTATTTGCAATAACTTTAAATCAAGGTTATTGCACAGGGGATTCTTTTCTACTGTTGATGAGTATCTGGGGGAAAAACATGCAATTCTCATATGAATAGTGACGGGATTTGAACAGCGATATTGGTAAGATGTTCATCTGTAGTGCATTGAGCCAACTTTTGATTTCTATTTCTACATTTTTCTTAGGTGTATATGAACTTATATTCAGTTATAATGCTGAATATACCAAATTTTAAAATCAATTTGAATACTCTCAGTCTATCTCACTAGTAGAAATTAACAATTTCTAGTAGCCATCTTGTCTCATTTGCAGTTTTCTAGTCTGTGTCCTGCTTGAATGGTCGTATCTTCTGTGATTTAAGATGTTCTCTTAGTTCTCCAATTGTATATTTTCTCTGTTGTATTGCAAATAACTAAAACATTTTAGGTGGATGAGGAGAAAATCCCACAAACTCTAACAACATATCTTTTTAAGTGGAGAGTTCTAAGGCTTTCTTTCAATTAGATATCTCATTGGTGAAATTCATTAATCTCCATCAGCATAAACTTGAGAAATGCTGCCAATGCACTCTTTAAAGTACTATTTTCAACTCACTCTTCAATCTCTTCTGTTGAGTGAAGCTCATTTGAATTCCACTGCATGACGCAGTTCTTACTGATCTCAGTTCATACTTAGAAGGCCTCATGTAAATTTTTCCTAACAATAAAGAATGTCTTAGAGTGAATTACTAACTTTTATTTGAACACTTGGCACTTGGACCATCAACAATTTAACTAGCTAGACCTTCTTTTGCAGCAAATTTTACTTTAGGTCTCTCACAATTCACATCCAAGTTCAGCAGATTACTTCTTCAAAAATTTATGCCACCAATGACCAATCCATTTGTTACTGCAATGCATTGTATCATATTTTGTTTGTCCTGGGTGCTTAAGACCCACCAAAGCTGGTTAGGATTTCTTCTTCTTTTAACTGCTAAGTTTTTAGTAATCATGTAATTCAGTATCTTTCCCCCACACAAACATTTGATTGGTAGAATTAATTAAAAGTTAAGAAACTGATTTGGCCATTTAAATTATGAGAAAATCAAGATAGAACAATGCATTTTAGCTTAATATTGTGGTATTGTTTCCAACATAAAAATATGTTGGACAAATATTCTGCAGCATTGAACTGTTTGCTGTAAATGCTGAATTGAAGTTATAAAGAATGGCCAAACCCGATATGAAAATTGATTAAACCTAATGAACCATTTTGTGGGCTTCTTTCTTGCCCTAGTGTTAATCCATGGTTTAGGAAACTAAAAGGATCCCCTAACACTATTGTGACCTCTCATTTTTCCTCAGAAAGAAACTACCCAAGGTTGTAATTTAGAGTCAAGGAATGAATGTTTTATTGATGGGTGATTCAGAAAACCAAACTCTATCAAGAAACTCCAAAGGATCCTTTTTTTTAAAAAAATTCTGTTCTAGAAAATTTAATTGAATGCTTAAACTTTTGTCTCGTAATATGCATCTTCTACTACTGTCATTCCATGTATTATGGGGGAATTATCATTTATATCACAAACTAAGGATGACCACCTTTTGAGCTCAAAAAAGGAGGGCATAATATGCTAGCTAAACGACTAACATAAACTAATATGGCTGGAAAATGTTTCTTACTCAACATAGTTAGGTACCCTTTATTACAGCCAAACAATTTTTAAGGGCTAAGGGAAACGAGCTTATAGAAATATGCCTTTCTCTCTTTTGATCGCAAAAGTAAATGTTGATTGCTTTTGTTTTAGATTTTAGTCTCTTTCATTGGCACCTATCAAATGCATGTACAGCAATAATGAGATGATATTTGATCATTCATTTTATGGGGGCAACATAATGCCCTTCTCAATTTTTCAAAATATGTGGATATATCTATGTTAAGAAAAAGTTCAATACCTATGATTTTGATTAAGATTAAGTGTTTAAAACAATTAAGTGTAAAACATGATCATGGGTCTATAAGACGATAGTTTTAGTTCAACAACAAATCATGGTCATACTTCGTCTATAAGACGATAGTTTCACGTCTGATAAAGTATGGATATGCTTAGACATTACGTACATAGATTTAAGCTAATCTATCTTGAACTACACAAACATCTATATCTTTATTTTATATTACAGGGAATGTCCGTTGTTCTCTTTTGCCAAGAAGATTCATTCAATTACAAGTAAAGGCACATTGTTCAAGAAGAAATAAGTACGTCCAGGTATTAGATATGTTACATAAAAAAGAAAAAAGAGCAATGAATGTTGTATAGAATGCATTTAAAGCATCATTCACAATCAAGCTCATCAAATGCAACAAAGACATTCAAGTGACTTAAAGTTACTCAACGGCCAAAAACAGATTTGCAACAACTATATTCTTCAGCACCTTTTTAAAGTCATTCATCAAGAAGAACAAGGCAAGAGACTACATTGCATAGTACTTAAATGCTGCTCAAATTTTTGTGCCTTTAGAAGCTTCATAGAGAACATTGTTCGTGTTCATTTAGCAAACTAGAAGTTGGTGCATGAACCTGGTATACGTAGAAAGACGATATTCCTCTTTGGTGAGCAACCCTATAATCAGATAATTTATCTATCTTAGCTAGGAGTGACTGCTTTCCTAAAAATACTCGTTTTAGTGAGGAGTGGATGTGGTCCAAAGAATACTCAAGGGGTTAGCTACGAGTGGCTACGAGTCCAAAAAATACTCAAAGAGTTAGTCAAGAGTGGTTATGTTTCCAAAAATACTCAAAGGGGTTAACCAGGAGTGAATATGAGTCCAAAGAATAGTCGTTTGTACTTTGGAACATTAGTCGCTTAGTGAAATTCAATTTGTTGATCTAGAATTGAACATAGTATGTTTCGTCAAACGAGTAAAAATATGTTGTGTATTTCTTCATCTCTTCAACTCTTCTTCAACTCTTTTACATTGCATGTTATTAATTATCCGCACTACTTTAAAGAGAATCTTTATAAAAATAAGATTTGAAAAACATTTTTAAACAACTAAATTTGTTCAACTTAACTTGTGTATGGTATATTTTCTTCACAAACAATTCTTATTAAAATGTCGTTGACATTTGTAAAACTATTGGAGTATTAAACTATAGGAAAAGTTCAAAAAGTTATTAAAACAGACTTCAACCTTTTGTTTTTTCCTGTTTTTTACAATCTATTATAGAATCTAATGTTAATACATGGCACCAAAAATTTCTGCAGGTGCTCGCAGCTTTGTACCAAGAAACGTGACCATTTCAATAAGTTTGCCAACACCATATATCAAGAGACAGCTATAGATCAAAGCCGTTGTGTGCTTAAATGCACATAAGAAATATGAGAAAGTATGAATAAGATGTGGAGCATAGATATCAAAATAATATTTGTATAGCATATAGTCATACTAACTAGCACTAGCATTACTATGGTCTCGGTGAAATCAAAGCAAAATTTCTATAAATAATATTTTGGTTAAATTATAACCTAGGAATAGATAGATACAACTGAGAGAACAAGTAACGAATCTTAAAGTGGGGACAAAACAACACCAAGATATATTCATACAAATAGTTTAAGATAAGCCACTAAAATATTCTGACCAAGAGAAAAATGTATTGATAATTTAACTAAACTTGCATCACTATTGTGAATTCCTTCTTTAGCATTTTGATTTTCCTTTCTGAGAAAGGTTAGAGTCATAGAAATGAGAGTGTTAAAATGAATGTCTTGTTATATATATGAGAAAAAAACAAGGTGCAAAATCATCACATGTTGGGAATGGTTGATGTAGTAATTAAGAAAAATGTGATAGAAAAAACATAGTGTGATTAGGGCATGCATAAAGAAGAGAAAAGGGAGATTAAGAACAACATTGAAGGATTTGGTAATGATAATTCAATAGGTGTTGAGATATTTTTGTTATAATGCAAAGTGAGACATTTTCCTATGTGATAGGGATAATGGTATTGGTAGAGTAACTGTTAATTAGCTTTAATTGTGATTTTAGTCATTTTTGCCTCTTAATTTTTTTAAGTTAATTTGGTCATAATTTCAACTTTCTTCCATTTAAAATGCTCAAAAGTATCTGAAGGATTTTCATGAGTTTGACAAGGGAAATTATTGTTTTTTTATATACATTTTTAAAATTTTATATTTTGGTTAATAAATTTTAAGTAATAAGTTTAAAACTTAAACTATTCAATTTATAAATATTTTACACTCTCATATTAATGTATAGATTTGTCATCTGAGTGTGGATTCAATATATAGATTGAGACGGTGCCAAAAATAAATAAAAAACAAAACAAAAATAATACATTTAATTATAATTTTACAAAAGTGAGGGGTGCAACTCTCCACCTTTAAATGATTCTAAGTCCACCACCCACATGTAAGACTTAAGAACTTAAAAAGGAAGAACAAAATAAAACTAAATTGGTAATTTGTTTATATTGGTCCTAATATGTTCAAGTTTCTAAATTTTTGTCTTTCCATCAAGTTATTTAGAATATTGAAAACTTACCACAACCACTATGCCAAACACAGGTATTTTTGTGCTTGTGCAGTTGCATTCTTTAAAATTAAAAAAAAAGAAAAAAGAGTATGAATTATTATTAAATATTATAACTAAAAAAAATAGGGAAAGAATATTTTTTAAAATATATTTTAATTTTCCTTCTTTATGTATTCGATGTTTGAACTATTGAAAGATAAAAACAGAATGAAAATATTACAGAAAAATTAAGAATTATAGCGGAAGGAATAATTATATTTAAGGATAATTTTGAAAAAGAAATTATACATTATTATAAATTATTGATATTTAACTCTTTCTTCTTTAGCTCATCAATAGTCATGATGGTTAAGCTTACAACTAACAATATCAATTTTATTTGAGTTTAACTAAATATTGCATGTTTTAACTAACGTGAAATTAATTTAGCCTATTCTGTAATTTAGAATTCAAACTTTGAATATATAAATAAATGTGTATCTAAAAAAACAAGATTTGCTTCATGATATCTTATAGTTTTTTTGTTTATTTTTTACACCCTCTTGCATATTTTGGATTAGATAATGTGAAATGAAGGTTTGGCAGAAAAATATAGACTAAGATTGTTGAAATGCATGAAGAAAATGTCTAGTTTTCTTTTTTACTAAAGATATATGCCTAGTGGAAATGGTATTTTTTTTTTTTTGAAAAAAATGTTTCTTGTCATTTCAAATTATTGAAGTAAATTTTCTTGTGTAGGTCCTCTCCAATTTCCAATTATTTTTTTGGTTCTAAATTCAAATGGCAACATTTTATGTTCCTATGTAACTAAGCTGCTATGAGAGTGGACCAATTATGCAAACTTTTTCCAAAGCTCATCTTTTTACAATCAAATGCACATACCACCATTTGTCTTCAATAACAATTTCAATGCCCTCTTAAATAAGATGTAGTTTAAGATAATTGGTTAATGAAGGCATTTGTTTTGGTAATGCAAAGAGGTTGATACTGAGAAAAAGCACTTGCCTGAAGGAAAAGGTAATGTGCAGTGATTGACATGACATGTGTGGCAAGTGTGGAAGCATTGAAGATACTAAATGTGTTTTCTCACCAAATAAAAGAGAAGACTATTGGAATGTGGGATTTTCATTGTGGCTGGCAAGTTGTGTGCTTGTTGTTGTCACATTTGCATTAAGTGGACTCTGTCACTTTTTCTTCCTTTCTGTCATTTGTCACCATTGACTGTGTAAGACTGGCTTCTTTAGAACATGAAAAACAAGTTCATGGTTTTGTTTATAACATGTTATGTTAGAATTGTGTACCTCTTTTGTCATAGAGATTACATAGACTATCTAGTTAATGCTTATTAAGGTAAAAAAAAGAAAAACCATGTTAGATAAATATTAGACTTGAACAAATCAAGTCAAATAAGAGGGACAAAAATTTCTAAAAGATGTTATATTTTACAAATGTTATATGTTGGATGCAATGACTGTTGCATATGGCAACTGTGTGTAGTCAAGGAAATAGGCAGGAGAAATGTTTGAACAGATGCTGTCAGAAGGAATGCTGATTCCCAGCTGTCACTTTTTATGCTATCAGTTGAAAACATGTGCATGAATATTTGATATTTGAATTTGAACAAATAGTTTTCTAGAATTTCTATGTTTCAAAAGATTTTGTTCGGATAAAATAAAAATATGATCTTCTTATTTATCACTAAGATTTAAGAAGTTATTATAAAATATTTGGAGTTTTCTGTCATACTTTTCCTATGCTGAGTTTATGAATAAAATATTCATATAGCTAATTTATTTTATACATCTCTTCATCTTAAAAATACATGTTCTATGCAAAAACCACCCTATCCTATTATCTTATTGCAGCTATATCTATTCAGGATGATCAGAAAATAGTTGGAAGAGATCATATGAAATCAAAATGAATTGTGAATGTTTTATTGAACTACTAGGTTGAAAGGGCCAACTAGATGAAGCTGTTGCACTGTTAAAAAGTGTTCCTTTCAAACCAAAAGCATACATATGGCAGCATTGCTGACCACATATTAAATGCATGAGAATATAGTAGTTACCAAATTTGCATTTAGAATTTATGTGAAATATTTTATATTTTGTTGTTCAGACAACTAAGTAATAGTTTAAGAATGTCATAATAACTCTAGCACCCCAAACAGGACAAATAGATCATAATGGACAAGATGGTGGTTGAAAGGAAGATAAAATATATTTATCAGATGTTTTTTTCTTTTTATACAACCTTCAACAAATATATTTATAATATACAGAAACTGATCTAAAAACTGATATTTCAGATTAGTTTTTGGCATTAGCCTTTTTGTCATTTGTGTTCTTCCTTCCATCATTCAGTGTGTGTCCCTTGAGATTCTATCTTCAACTGTGATCTATAATTACATACTTTTGGATGTGTTCCTAAACTAGAAGAAATGAAGAGTGCTTGATTAAGTTTGTTTGAGATCAAATCATTGTATATTCATTCCTTTATTAAGACAACAAAGTTTTAGCTGAAACAGAAGGAAAAGACATGCTAAGGACACTATTTTCATTCTAAAGTTTAGCAACTACTATCTAGTTTCATTATTTTGCTACTGCTACGGAATATAGCTGTAGAGACACCATTGCAATAGTGAAAGGTATAGAATAGAATAGATTTGTTTTTGCTTTCTTTCTTTATTCAAAAAGAACAATAAAGTTGTTTGATTAACTTTCCAGCTACATGTGCCACATATATAACAAGTGATTATTACATAAAGCTTAGATTAGGGGCAAAAATCTTCCTCCAGGACCTGCATCAAGAAAGTTGTAACAACTTGGCCAAAATGACCTGGTCCTTTCCCTTGCACAGACCATGATATAACTCAGCAGCCTGAATGCAGTCATATTGATGAGTGTGGTTGGTAGAGTAGAAGCCAAGATTTTACCATTGGTACTTGGCAGCAACAAGAACCTCCTCGTACTGCTGAGCAGCATTGTCCCAACTGAGATCCTGCATCATCCCACGCCGTTGGATCCCTTCCCAACTCTGCTTAAACTGCTTAAAGGTCATCAAGCAGTTCCCTAATGCGTTTACTAGCTTATTAGGTTCTGCACTGTCAAATGTCCATCCAAGGCCAGACTCTTCAAATGGATTAAAAGGTGTCACGGTATCCCTCAGTCCACCCACAGCATGCACAACTGGGATTGTTCCATAGTTCATGGCATAGAGTTGATTCAATCCACATGGCTCAAATCTTGATGGCATGAGCAATATGTCTGCACCTGCTGTTATCCTGTGAGCCATCTTCACAGAAAAACCAATCAATCCTTTGATTTTGTCATTGTGTTGGGACACAATTTGCTTAAGCATATCTTCTAAGTCAGGCCTTCCGGTTCCCAGCAAGGCAAGTTGCATATCCTGGCCCACCATCCATGGAATTGCTTCGGCAATGATATCGATGCCTTTCTGATGATCCAGCCTTCCAATGAATCCGATCAACGGAACATCCTCACGAACCGGAAAACCGAGTTCCTTTTGCAGGGCAGCTTTGCATTGACGCTTGCCACTTTGCAGGGTCTCAACCGAGTAGTTAGTGTATCCATCTGATTTCAAGTGAACATCAAACTTGGGGTTCCAATCTTTGGTATCAATTCCATTGACAATTCCCCTCAGTTTCCAGTCATTCTCATTTATGATCCCATGCAAACCCCAACCACCTTCAGAAGTTTTGATCTCCCATGCATATCCATGACTGACAGTGACAATCCGGTCTGCTGCCTTTAAACCGGCTGCTAATATATTCAAGTGCTCACCTCCAACAGGGTCATATAATTGGAAAAGGTCTATGTAATGCTGCGGCAAATCCGTGTAACGGAATTCATCAAGTGGCCCCCGACCCTGTATGTAATATAAAATCCAACCAATATGAAAATGAAATTAGCATTAGTGATTGGCTAGTTTTTCTTGTTTAAAGATAAAATAATTGCATTTAGATACAAAAATCCACATTCCAAAAGTGAAGCAAACATAAATGCATCAGATGAGGAAACATTTTCTTGCATTGACCTTAATCATCAAGACAGTATACATGCAAACTCACATTCAAATAATATTTAGAAGGTTGGAGTGCAAACATATGACAATATGTTAGGAGTTGAGCACAAAAAAACAGGCCAACCCAAAAGACTAATCCATTAATTGGAGAACCTAAGGAATATCATTTCATTATATTCAATGAGGACCTCCTAACAATGGATAAACCATCCAGAAGAGTGACAGACACATATAAAGGTACTGAACCAAAGCCGTTTTTTCATGCAAACTTGAGAGAAAGGTTCACCAAAAATAAAAGCCTCCACAGATAATGGGTCTACTAGACCAACACAATTTTTTTAAAAAAAAGCTCTAAATATTATATTAAACTATAAAACTAAAACAATGTGTTTTTGAGACAGCACGAGTGTTTTATTCTTATTGATAAGAGAATCAGTACAATAAATAGAGGAGATTTAATATTCTTTAATAATAAAGATATGATATGGGAATAAATAGAAATGTTCCTAATATATATATATATATATATATATATATATATATATATATATATATATATATATATATACAATTTAGATATTCTTGGTAGTAAGGGATTTGCACCTTATTTCTATAACTTCTATAATTATAACAAGAGGAATAATTCTATGTCATTTAATTCAATTGGAGTGTAAAGGTTAAATTTAGGAAAATAATCTTTACAATCCATTTATGGTTGTTCTTAGAAATTGGACTTTAACTCTAATTCAACTTCCCAAAATCTGTTTGTACGGTGAAGTTTACACTCACATAATTTAGTCATATTTCTAGTCGATGTGAAATCTTCAACACTCTCTCACGTCAAGGACTAGACATAACAAGATATCACAAAAAGTAGACTTCAAGTTTAACTCAATCTTACAAAACTAGCTTGTAAGGTAATGTTTGCACTCAGCTACATACTATAATTTGGTATATCTCAACTCGATATGAGATCTCCAACAATTGTATAGCCAAGATTAAATCCACCCCAACACTCAACAAATATGTAATTAACTATATAAATAGATAGAGAATGGACCTGGTGTGCTATGTTATGAATCACAAGAATAGATCTTGTGTACTTCATTAAACCATTATCACGGAAATATGCCTTCAGGTACACAGGCAGCAATGCAGTATGCCAATCATTTGCAATGAAGGCCAAATTTCCATCTCCATAGCAAATACCACCACATGGAACATGCCATGGAACCTGAAAATCATTTTCGTCATTTATCCATTGAAAGTAGACAACTATAAGGATTTTCATATAGAATATATGTGCAGAAAGACTTTTGACTGTTACAAATTATTTGGATAAACAATGTCCACGATTCTGGTATTTGAGAATAATTCTATCAAATTGTTACTCACAAGCATCCTACTTTATAGGCCTTATCATGTGGTAAGAACTTCACAGAACTTTCTTGGGGACCCCAGGGTTAAGTAATTCTAAAGGTATATTCACATATTTCCTGTGGCAGTCCTGTCCACTAACCCGTGATGCATGAAAGCATACATAAAACTTATTCTAAGAGATAATGACGAGAGATTCAAAATTAGTATTCTCTCACAAATGAAGAGGGAGATGCCCCAAGTGTCATCATTGGAAGCTTAGTATGGCATGTATCTTTGTTTCATTAAAATACCAGAGTTTATTTTAGTCACATTGTCTGGAACTAGAAATGTACCCTAGCCATTTCTTATTTTAACATTTTTTTTTTCACCCCATGTAATGCAGATTGATATTTGTCAAGTTGCCATGAAACATACATTTGGTTAACTTCATAAAAAAATAGCATATGCATTCTGATAAAAAGATTTTTGGGTAGATAGCTGTCAACCAAGCATCCCATAAATAATGTAGTCACTAAATCATTTAGTTCATGTACCTCTGCAGCTGCCTTGCAAAACAGCACCATGCGTTTTAGAATATCCTGTTCCATTAAAAGACATGAACTGAATCAAAAAGAAATTAATATGAGCAGAGAAAATAGCTACAGGTAACTGGGCAGTCTTGAACATATGATGATGCAAGATGGAGTTACTAGAATGCCTTAAATCAGAGCACAGCCTTTTACCCCTTGAAAAGGAGTAATATTACCGTTTAAAACAATGGAAGCACTTAATGATGGGCTACAACTCAACATAAACATATTATTACTGTTCAACTGCAACTCAACAAAATTATATTATTACCATTCGGTTTCCACCATATACGTTATTCTGTAAATTGCGAAAGTTTGGACTGTCAAGAAAAACAAAGTCAACACCGTCGATAAAAGCATGGAAATATGTTACTTCCATGTCCTGCAAAGCAAAAACAATGGTTTGTTACAAAACCAAGGTAGCAGCAACAAATTATAACTGATCAAGAATAGAGTTGCTGCTCCAAACCTGACCATCCACTTTGTACTGTTTCCGCACTCCAATCTCTACTGCTTCTGCATAATTACTATATCGAGGTGCTACGACCTACAAATAAAATGTAAAGAAAGAAAAAAGACAATGGGAGTATTGATAAAAAGGTAGTTGAAATTCATTGAAGTGTCCAATAATAATCTGCTGATACATGAAACAGACAGTCATCTATTTCACTTGAACTATGTAAGAAAATAAAGAATTATTTTATTGATAATAATCACACAAATTACATTCTCATCATCTCTATTTGTAATAGTCAACCTTTTAAAAGAAAATAAAAATATACTGAAATGAATAGAAAGATTCTGAAGATATTTTTTCCTAATTACTATGGAGATATTAAGAATATTTTTTATCCAAATAATATGCTATTTACAACACTCTCAAGTTGGCAAATGAATATCAATCATTCCCAACTTGCCTACAAGATCCTGGAATCTACCCTTAGGAAGTCCTTTAATGAAAATGTTTGTCATCAGAAATCATTTAGGGACAAAGTTGTGATCACTCGGCCCATATCAATATTATTTTTGATGAAGTCCCTGTCAATTTCAATATGATGGTAGTTGTAGCATGGTTGGCAAAGGTACAATGCAAATCAATATGGTTGACGGTATCATGAGCACATTGACTGATAAGATGTAAGTGCTGAACTCTACAAGAATTTAATTTTTTTAGAAATGTAAACTCTTTTGCTTGTACGTAGAGTTGAAGGTGAATCCCAAGAATTTCTACAAGTGCCTTAATATGAAAAGAAAGTTGAAGAATGGACTATATATCTTGTAGTAGTAACCTCTATTTATGATCTTGACCAAAATAATTTATTTGTGGCATATGAAGTTATGCCATTGGAGCAAGTGTGAAATGGATGAGCTTAGTAAGAAAGATGTGCTTGGTGGACAATGGATTGGAAAGCTATATTTTTGCAAGCATTATGTTGAAAACAATGCAGAGTATACAATCTATAATTGGAGTTCACAGAACACAAGCGACTCTAGATTATATCCATCCATACCTGCATGACTCAGAAGTTAGAATAACTAGATGTGAAAACCATGGTGATTTGGAGGAAAGGATGTACTTGCAACAACCAAAGGGATATATCAAACCTAAACTAGATTTGAATGGCTTGAAGTAGTCTCCTAGGCAATGGTATAAATGATTCAACTCATTTATGATTGACGTTGGGTATACAACAAGTGAGTATGATAGTTGTGTTTATCATAAGTCTTATAAAGTAAATATTAAGTATAACTCAATATCTCAAAACTAGCTTGTAAGATGAGTGGCTATATAGAATTTCTATATTTAGTAAATAATTATAAGATTAATTACTTTAATGGTTTAGTTAATTATAAGATTAACCATTAACGGAAGGCTTGTGTTGCTTTGCTTGCAGTCTAGTATAAATAAGTGCAGAGATTTTGTAACAATTCATTCAAAAAATAAGTATAAAAATTCCTTAGAGAGCACTCTTGTAAGAGATAAAAACTTCATACAGATTTCTTATTTGTAGTTTTACTCTTTTCTTATTAATAGAGATTCTTCTGTTTCTTCTATAGTGTAAATTTTCCATCTCAAAAGACAATTTGACACATTTGTTAAGCAAGGAGTATATCTAAAGAGCAAGTTTTCTTCCCAAATTAAGTAATGCTGTCAGTTCATTAAGGGAATAGCATGTTACCATAACCCTGTGTCCACGCTTAGCCAAAGCCTTAGGTAATGATCCAGCAACATCTCCAAGCCCACCTATTAGTTCAGGTATAAGTTTGTAAATGACAGCAAGACAAAACAGCAGATGCACACAGATTGACATCCAGAGATTTAAGAATTGGTAGCTTCATGTAAGTTGCATCACAAGAATGGTAATTCAAGAACAAGGCTTGCAATGATTAATATAGAAATTTAAAAGAAAATATTGCCCCCCAAAAAAGGTCTTTCATTTTTCTGTCTTTTATTTAAGCATCATCAGGCTAGTGAACAGGTTAACAAAAAAAGCCACTTGTCAAATTTCTTTCAATAATGCCTATATGAGTTAAAGTCACAATTCACAAAGGAGTTCAGTTGCCTACATTCCTCAAAGAAAACATTACATGAAATAATGTTGGTTACCTGTTTTTGACCAGGGAGCACATTCTACTGCAGCCAATATAACATTCATAGCATTCTCCCCAGCCAACGGTGGGGGTTTTTCACCTTCAGTCTCAACATTGTCAGCTTTATCAGCAACCTCATCAAAACTTGATTCATCGATACCTTCCAGTATTTCAATAATCTGACTGGTGGTTTTGGTGCCACTTGGGATTTCCATTGGCAGGGTATCAGGGGCAATTGTCTCATATCTATTGCTATTCAAAAGTTCATCAAAATACTGTGTAGCTGAAGCCTTTTCAGCAAGAGACAATTTATCATCTTCCTCTTCACCTTTATCAAAACCACGATCAGTGGCTAAACTCGAGACATTCGGTATTTCCTTCTCATTAGATTGGACGTAACTGCTTGAAACAGTGCCACCATTTTGGTTCTCAATAGTACTTAATAGGGATTCATTGCTGTGCTCATCTGAAATACTGTTTATTTGACTATCTATTGCATGAAGCAGTTTCCTTCTTTCAGAAATCTACAATAAACAATAAAGCTAAGTAATATCACCACATGTATGCTTATAATAATATGTCCGATTGATAAAGCATATAAGAAAGCAAACAAAGCATGCTCACACACAGAAAATTATAACTTGTACAATCAACTCCACCATCATAACGAAGAAACTTTAGAACTTCAAATCCCAATAACTCACCCATAAGTTCCTTACTAGTAACTATGTTCTTATAAATTATTATAACTAAATTCAGGCCACTGGTTTGGGCATGAATAGTCTTAAAAAGTGCTCTAAACATAGTAAGAATCTCTGAAGCACTAATAATTAATTTCCTTTATGTCTCTGATATGAATCAGATGTTAATACTCTTGGATACTTGATGATAGTATAATACATATGGATCAGTAAAGTATCCAAGCCTTTAAAAAAATTATGAAAATCCAATACACATGAGACATAGAAGCATGTATACTTAGGAATATATATATATATATATATAACCAGCTTAATCAATTCAAATAACAGTCTCATTGAATCCTCTCTATTATTTGGCATCCAATTGAATTTACACTAATTAACTTTCAGAAGTGATATCTTGTATTCAATAGACAGTAGTAGTAACATCATCCTGCATTTAAGGGTAAAGTTATTAAGATAAGCATTACAAAAAAAAAAAAACACAACAACAGATAAAGAAAGTTCTAATTTAAGCAGTAGCACATAGTTGTTTACTTTAAAAAAATGAAAGGATCACTCTATTATGCCCTTCAGTTGATTTGAGGAATCGTCTCTACAATTCTAAGCATATTTCTGTCACTTCTACCTAGTTAATATTAATTCCTTGGCACTTCATCCTAAATAGGACAAACTGCATGCAGAACCTCGCAAGCAAACATGGTCAAAAATCTCAAAAATAGATCAAAGAAGCGGAAGATCCACAATGAGTGAATCTGCAAAAAGTTGTCAATGCTACAGCATGATCAATTGTGTAACCAAGGACCTTTAACAAATCATGATTATTAGTCATTGCTTTACTCCACTTAAACTAACATTTCCAAGAGAAAAATAAATTATTAGTCCTAATTTCCCAATCACAACAAATCAACCCAATGAAAGACCAAAAACTATAATTAAAACTCCTATCTTAGATGCATGTAGTCTAAAAAAAGTATGAATTAAAAAAAATCAACAATTACGTGGGTCTCAACATAAACCTTTTTGGGGACAACATAAACCTTTTTGGGGACAACATAAAGGTGTAATCAAGACCCTTTGCAAAACACACTCATTCCACAACACAATGATACCTTTTGAAGCAGCTCCCTTTGCAAAGCAATAACCTTCTTACTCTTCTCAATTGTGCCCTGAAGTATTTCCTCTGACTCCTCACTCATCCAAGAACCCTTCCCCAAAGCTTTTATCCTCCTATTCTTCTCCACCAAACACAACAAACCCCTGCTACACCCATGGTTCACTCTTCCACGCCCCCACCCTCTTGCCCCCGAATGTCCAAACGATGAACCACTCAAAGGGCCAAACTTAGGAGAAGAAAGCTTGAGATTCCTGTGGTGAAACATCCTCATCATCAAAGTGGAGTCAGCATTGGCCTCCACGAGAAAGGGTGCAGAACCCATCGATGCCATCGCCAGCAGATACAGAGGAACAAGTTTATGTGACGAAAAGGAGAGATCAATGAGAAGGGTGTGCAAAAGGGTGGAGCAAAGTGAAGAAAAGAGTGAGAGTGTGATGAAAAGGTGAGAACTTTCTTTCAGAACTGAAAATGGTGAAGGAAAAAAAAGAGCATGCAGTGATGGTTTGTCCGGAGCAGAGCTTAAGAAGATGACAACAAAATGGTGACATGAAAGGGTCCCATTGATAGTGTAGTTTGAGTGACAAGGATAGTGAATTATAAAGGTGAAATTTTACGAACAAGTCCATCATGATCATCGTGGTTTCATCGAGGTGTCGGTTAATGAGCGAAGCGTTGTACACTTGTCATGTTCTTGTGAAATAGGAACTAAACTTGCTCAAGTATTTCACTTTGTATCGGTCTACGTTTGACTCTGTGCTAAACAAGTTCAGTTCAAAATAGTGATTAATTTTCCACACACTGCATAATTCTTGTTCATAGAAATTATACAACAAAAGAGAAACTGAACATGCAATGAACTATTTGAGACAAATATAAATAAGTTGAATACTTTTTCTGATCCTTAAAAATTGTATAGAAATTTCTGTTTAACAAAAGGGTTAAAATTTGAAATCTCTATCTGTCATAAGTCACTTATGAAAATTAACTGATATTGTTATTTTGTGTTTGTGAGGTTGAGTAATAGTTTATCTCCAATAAAATTAATAATGGAATTGTACAGTGTAATTTTTTAATACAATTTTTTATCTTTATTTGTTACATTATGTAATGTGTTTTCATTACTTGATTACTTTATGTGATGTAATAGATTTCAATTATTGGAGAGAAAAATATCAATTCATCATTTTTTAAAAGTGTCCACTGTTCTTCTACCTTCTCACACATATCATGACAAAAGCTTATGATATATCTTTGAATGTGAGATTCTTTAAGATAAGAGAGTAGAAAAGGAAAAAAATTATAAGTGCTTTTATTGATGTAAAAAATAAATAAATAATATAAACTAATAGTTGTAAGAAATTATTCAAGTGTCCTTATTTTAAAATTAAAATATTTGTTACTTGAATTAAAAAGTCTAACATATTTAAAATGGGCACTTTCAATTATTTAATATATGTTATTATCTGTAATTTTTTAAAATAATGAGAAATATATTTTAAATCTAAATAAATCCTAAATTAAAGCGAAGAAAAATATATACTAAATCTTAAAAAATTATATTATACAATAAAAATAAAATTATTTCACATAATATTAAAAATTAAATTATTTTATTTATTTATTATAGTCACAACTTCGAACAAATCTAGGACACCCTCAAGGTTAGGATAGGTTAACAAGAAAGAAAGCAATAGAAAGAATAGAATTTGCTAAAAAAAAGAGAGAAATAAAAGAGGTGCTTTTTTGTTTTTTTTTAATCATGATGACAATTGAAAACCTTAAATATAACAAGAATGTTTAGAAAATATTGTTTAATGATGGATTTATTTTAAATTGTTAATATATTTAAACTGTTGACCAAATTAATTTTAAATGGAATAAAATGCATAATTCATAAAACATTGTTGGAAAAAAATTGTTTCTCAATTATTCTTTATCCAAATGGTTCTTACTTTGGTACAAGAGAAAGGGCGAGCAATCCACGTTTAATGCAACGAACTAAGAAAATTGATAAAAAGAAGATTTCTTTTCTCATCCCATATAATCCTCGTAAATATAAAAAAAAATCAATTTGTCCTTAAAAATAATTTTAAATTGTATAATATTCAAGTTACTTTTGATATAAAAGAATTTTTGAATTCAAACATCTTGAAGTAATTTTAAATTTTAAATTATATAATTCAAAAAAAATTAAATTCAGAATTATACAATCTAAAAGTTTTTTCACTTATGGATGGTATATGAGAGGCATAAATAAAAAACTTATATACAAGATTTTGAAAGTTTTTTTTTTTAATTGTGTAATTTAATGATGTTTTTAGTATTATAAAATCCGACTTATCGATTATTAATTTAGAAAAAAAATTATTTATGTAATTTAATTTTTTTTAAATTGTATAATTCAAAAAAAAATTATACAAAACACAATACATAAAAAAAAATGAAAACGACAACGAGAGAACGACAATTACGAGTGCAACAAGAAGAAGGTGGGTGCAGCAAAGAACAATTATGATGGGTGCAACAAGAAGAAGGTGGTTGCAGCAAAGGAACAATAACGCTTTACCTACAAATGTGAAGACTCTTATATCCAAATCACTACATTTTTTTAAAAAAACTTTTATTTTAAACATTATTATCTAACTTCACATTTCAACTAAGTTGATACTTCAAGTAAAACACAATCATCTGTCATTACATAAAAAAAAAATTATTATTAAAAAAATACAAAAATATGGAAAAATAGATCAAAACTCATATGTTAACAAAAATTATATATAGGTAGACTATACCTACTCATAAAGAATTATAAGAACATACTAGATAGAAGCATATTATACCAATAAAATGTTTTCCTATAAATAAATCATAAATTAGCCAACTTATCAGCACACACATTTCTTTCACGAAAAATATGAGTAACCCTAATAAGTTTTTGAATTTCAAACATCCAAATTACTAAAAAGGTTTTATCTAAAAAAGAAATTACACTTTGTTTGGTGAAAAGAAATTGGTATGTTTTGTGTAATGTTCAGACTCAATTTTGAGACATCTCATTACATAACACAGACTACATGATTTAAAAGATAACTTTTAATTTATATACAAGTTAATTTTAACATTTTTTTAGTTTATTCTCTAATTTATGAAAAAAAATATCTTAATCACCTATATGATTATTTAGTTTAGTAATATATTGGTTTTCTCTTCCTCTTGCTTTCTCTCCTATTTTTCAATGATAAAACAAAACCATATATGAAATAAGTTGCTCACCTTCAGATCTCACCTATCTTTAAATTATAATTAATGTTAAATACAATTATTTAATTTTAATGTTCACTAAGCAATATAATTTAGATTTATGTGACACAATAATTATAAATATATAACATGTACATATAATATAGTATGTTAAAAAAAATATTCATAGATATTATTACACAAATTAATATTAAAAGATATAATTCCTTTATGTAACTATTTTTGTTAAAATTATAAACAAATTATACATGTTTTTTTAGAATAAAAACATAGAAATAAAATTTGACATATTCTAAGAAAAAACAAATATAATTAATCCAAAATTGTTAAGGTTTTAAATTGGATGAAGATTAACTCCAATCGAAGATGAAAAATCAATCATATGAATCAAATTTCTCTCTTTGTTCAGGTGAACCAGAAAATTGAGTTCAGTTATATCCTACCATACAACTTAAAAGCTAAGGATTTAGCTACTCAATAAAAAAGAATTAAAAAAATAAAGAATAATTTAGATTAAGTCATGTCCTAAACATAATCTATTTTAAATTGACTGCTAATATTTAAGGAGAAACAATCATGTTAGAGTTGATTATAGGCAAAAAGAATGTTATGAATAGAAATTGACTTGGAATTACAAATCTGATGAATTTCATCACTTTAAATATACAATTCTGAAACAAGTAGTAACAAATGAGTTGTTGATATTAAACTTTAATTATATACATTGACCATTGTGGCCTAAATATTCTACTAAATATAATATAATTAAACCAAATCAAAGTTTTGAAGAATTTCAAACAAATTTGGAACCAATACTATTTTTTTTACAATTAGTTTAAAATATAAAATCATTTACTGAAACAAATTAATCTAAATTAAAAACTTTTTAAAGTATTCCTGTGACAGAAAGAAATAAGTACATAGAAGAGAAACCTAATTACATATATCTCATTCCCCCCCTATGTATCTATACTAGAATAAAAAGTCAAAAACACCATAATTTTATATACAACATAAAAGACAAATAAATTAGTGACAATCCAGATGGGACAAGAGAGTAATAATTATGGAAGCATTGTTCAAATTAGCATCAACAAAACGTTGAAAATTCCATCAAGCAGCCTTTTCACATACCACAAAACTTCCCGGATTGATAGTAATGCTCTTTGTGCAATTATCAGTTTTGTATATCCCAACAAGTCGATCAGCCAATTCAAACATGTTGTTCCTAAGACTGCAGGAGGAATAATCATATACCATTGCAAGTATTACAAAAATTACACAGTATGAGTAATACAAACACACTCTAACACATTATTACTAGTTAAAAATTTATTCAAAGTTATAAAATCACAAATGAAACTTACGAAATTAGTTTTAAAATCTTCAATAAATAATAAATGACTTAATTGCACTTTTAATCCCTCAAATGTAATAATGGTCTAATCCTAATCCCTCAGTTCCATATATGTCAAGCATATGTGTAATTTTAGTTCTCAAGTTTCAATTACATCAAAGTTTCTTGGCATCATAGTTCTACGATTTGAGTTCTTTCTTGAGTTGAGAGATGTGTCTAGAAGATTAAAAAATCACAATTACATTATCTAGAAGGCATAATTGCTACCACTAACATTTCAAAAACTAAATTACAAAATTTATGACAAAAAAAAATGCAATTAGGTCATAATAAGTATGTTCAAATGAGTTCAATACTATTATTTCTCTTATACAATTTACTAGTGATAATCCGGGTAAAAAGACCCACCTGATGATTATGAATTGAGCATCTTTGGTTCTGTCTTTCACATAATGCCCGACGATAGAAACATTCTTGAAGTCTGTAAAACCATATAGCAAAGGAGTTTAATGCATTGCGTATACCTAAATAGCATTTACAATAACAGAATTTAGGTTCGAAGTTAATGGGAAGTACCCAAGGCAGCATCGATCTCATCCATTACGTAAAGCGGGGTAGGCTTGTAATGATGAAGAGCGAATACAAGGGCCAACGAGCTAAGAGTCTGCAAAAGAAATAGAAAAAGTATATAAAAAAAGGAAAAAGATCATGGTGTCCATGAACGCATTTTAACATTTTCTGCATGTCTAAGAAAATGATTAAGCACAGGCAGCATAATGCCTAATTGCTCATATGCAGGTTCAACCCAGAAAATACAATTCTTGTTTGTATATAATATAATATAATGCTTTGCAATCCAAGAATTGAGACCAAACCAAAGGCAAATGCTGACAAGAAGAGGAGATAACCTTTTCACCACCCGATAAATTTGCAATATTTTTCCAGCTTTTCTTTGGTGGTCTGACACTGAAAACAACACCTTCAGAGAAAGGATCCAAAGAATCCACAAGCTCGAGTTCCGCATCACCTCCAAGAGTAATCATCTGCAAATGATAAAAGTGGTTATACATGCCACAAGTCTAGGAAAAACAACAGCTCAAATTTGGTGCCACCAGGACTGAGACACAATTTTTTAGTTTTCATTCTTAACAATGGTTTTAGGAAATGGAGACTGTAAAAGACGGCATACTTTAGAAGTGGCATATCTTCAGAAGGCAACATAAAAAATAGATGGTTCACATGGGAAAGTTGAATCCACTTTTAAGAATAGCGATCCTTCTTCAATTATTTTTACTAATTATATGGTGAATCCATTTCATTACCACTAGATTCGAGCAAATGTTTATTGCTGCCACAAACTACCAATTTCATGATTATTATTGAAACTCGCACTCTTTAAGCAAATAACTTAGAGGATTATAGTAATTTATGCTCCTAAAATTAGACTCTACACAAGATTAACCCCCTTAAAATTATAAAAAATAAATCGTCGGTTCAATTCAACATCATTTTACAAGAAGTAATGCAAATTTAACTTGGCATCATAGTCACACCAAGTTGCCAACATGCTGGTCTGAAGGTCTTAAGAAAGGTGACAGAACCCATAAGGAGTTAAAATATCCATAAATAAAACTGGAGAAGCACAATTCCATGTGTTTGTGGCAACGAAAGGGAGAATTCTAAGAGAGGTGAGATTCCAAACCTGATACATTTCCTTTAACTTTAAAGATATGGCATTAAATCCTTCCATAAACTCGTCCAATCTGCCATAACACAGTCAGATAACATTGTTGCCAAAATGCAAGGCATAAAATAAATTCAACCTATAAAAAAGAAAATATATCATGCACACCTCTTCTTTCTCCATTCATCATACTGCTTCTTTATTTCATCCCGCTCCTGAGTAACTGAATTAAGTTCTTCAACTCGCTCATTGTATAAAGATACCTTCTTTCGATATCTGATAATCATAAGAAATTGTGAATCTTTATTAGTACAGCATCAGAAAAAGTAAAGATAAACAACAGGGCAACAAATTGGAAAAACTCATACTCTGAAATTGAATCAAGATTAGGATTCATCTCCTTCAGTTGTGCTTCAAGAAGAGCCACCATTTCACAGGCTTTTTTTAGGTCACAATCAGCATTAAGATGTTCATCGGCCAATGTAGCTTGCAGCTTTTCTTGATCCACTAAATCAGCCTGTATTCTGCATACCATTTACAATCTATAAGAACTTCAGAATAATAAACCCTGTATTCCAAAACAGAAATCTGATTACATACTGTTCGAGATGTTTGTGAATAGCAGTTTGCAACTCATCTAGTCTTTTCTTGTACCCTTTCCCCTTCATTTCTAATTCTTTGTATGCTTTCTTCATGTCTTTTAATTTAAAGTCAGCATCAACCTGAAAAATAATGACTGTAATGAGAAAGCTCCAAGTTGGTTGCGATGTGAAAATGAACAAACCAGTACCTCAGATGCACGTAATTCATCCATCATTTTTTTCATCTTATTGTACTGAGATTTTGCTTCCTCCAAGACAATCATATGTTTGTCAATTATCTGCACGGTAAAAATAAATTGTGACCCTACCCAACCAATATTTATATGCATAACTTTCAAAAGGTGCATTGCACTGTACATTTTTAATGTATTTCATTTACTAAGGCACAAATTTTACACAATCCAAAACAAGGCTATTAATAACCTCTTGAGTTTTTTTATAATTCTCTTGAACTGCAAATGCTTTCTGCTCTATTTCTGCAAAGGCTCCAGTTAACTTCGCCTTTTGCTCAGTAAGCCTATCTTTCTCCTTCTTTGAATCTTCAATTCCTTTAGTCAACTTTTTGACCATCTTTTGTCCCGTCTCTATTAGCACCTTGTGGCGGTTTATTTCTGAGCTATTCTTATCAATATCCTAGTAAAAGGGGAATCATTAGTAATAAACAATCCCCAATATCAAATATAATTGAAGGTTCATGATATAAGAGATGCTTACTGACTGAATTTTCTGGACCTTTGACTTCTGAGATTTTAATTTTTCACCCCCAACATTTTCTAAATTTCTCTGGAGCTCCAAAGCCTGGGATTGACCAACATTAATTAAACTATCAAACTTAAATACAAATATAACCTTTATTTTCAACAGTCATAGAAATAAAAATAAATGCAAGACATGCAGGCAACCCTCAATTTGTAAAGGAATTAAAAGAAAATGAATTTCGAGCAAACCTTTTCCTTCAATTGTTTAGATCCATTAGTTAGTCTTTTAATCTCCTTTTCTTCGGAAGAAACAATTTTCTTCAGCTCATTCAATCTTTCAAGCTCATCCTCCTGTGGTGTTGATGCTGCCTCAAGGGAATCAAGTTGTTTCTCAATATAATTAAATTGTGAACTTAAACTGTCAACCTGTAGTGGAAGGGGAAAAAATCTCAATGACTGCATCAACAACTCCAAGAAAATTATAATTTACTTCTCTCAGACTCAGAAATAGTGCATTACCTCCTTCTGACTTTTAGCTAACTCCATTTCAAAAGCAGAAACAGCTTTTTCTGAGGCCTGGTAACGTTGCACAGCAGCGACAATTCTTTGGCGAATGTCATTCAATTTAGTAGTCAAATCCAACAATTCCTTCTCAGAATTGGCTACAATTTCTACAGAAACGGTTGTAGCTCGAATAGATGTCCCCATCTTCCCACCACGGGGCTTACCACCCCCACCACTCATTGTTCCAGATTTTTCAAAGAGCGCACCATCAAGGGTGACAACTCGACGAAACTCATTATTTCCACCATATGCTATACGTGTAGCCTACATTTTACAGAGTAAGAAAATGTTACTATCTGACAGTTTAACTCTACTGGCGAGAACAATTGCAAATGCAACAAACCTACAATTACATATTGCAAGAAAATGGTAAATAAGTTAAGCCCCATAATCTGATTAGTGTGCCTTTGTTTCTTAAACAGACCAGATAATAGGCATAATGTTATAATAAACTTCGATAGTTCAAAACAAAGCCATATCAAGAAACTTGCTCATCAAACAATTCTAAACACGGACATGATGATTTTCATATCTGATAAATACCATTTTATAACGAATCCTTAATATTTACCGTCATAATGGAGTATCCTACAAAAGTACCACTGACCTGGTCAAGATCTTTAGCAACCACAGTGTTTCCTAGTGCCGAATAGAAAGCAAGCTTCATTCTTTCATCTCGAACTTTTACTAAATCAAAAAGACGTGGAACTCCATCTGGAGTGCTTACATTCTTTTTCATCATTGGAAGAAGATCAACTTGCTTCTCCTGAATATAGAAACAGTATTCTAATTATATTTATCAAATATCTGTTTTGAGTATTATTGGCACATCAAAAACATTACAAAACCAAACAGAGCATCAATCATTGTTAGAGAAAACAAACATATCTCTAACAATCATTTACAAATTATATTCAATTAAGCGCATTATATTGGCACTGTGTTCTTAAAGTAATTTAAAAATTAAAGACCAACTATGCCAAAAACTAAGGTTGTTAGTTGAAAGTTAATGTACGGTTTCAGCATTTCTAGTAACTATTGTGAAAATAATAGTAAAAATGTTACCACATTTTTGTAAACTATTAGTGAAAAAAAATATAGAAATGGAAAGCATTTCCTAATACCAAAAATGTGCTAATACCTTACATTATAACAGAAACGTGCTGGAGGATAAACCCAGTCGCCATTATACATTCCCAATAACCCAGAAGTAGAAGTGAAGAAATTTAATTTATGCCTTTTGAAATATTAAACAGTCATTTAGAGACAACAACAAACTGAATAATATAATAAAATACCAATATCATGAAAGTAGCAACACCAAGATTCTCTCTACGAAGCAACTCAACACATGCTTGAGCTGCATTTGTTGTTTCCACCACAATATAATCAAGTCCAGCACATGCTGTTGATATCGCAACATCATATTTTGCTGCAAAATTTATAAGAAGTTAATCTAAGGGCATCCATTGATTACATACAAAGCAGAGTGTCACATGATAAAGATAAATAAATTTAAAAGTCTTAATCTAAGGTAATATCAGTCTAAGAACAAAAGAAGTGTACTAAGAAAATTTGGATTATGACACCAACAAATTATAAACTCAAGAAAATCCCTGTTTCCCTGAAGAAAAACTGACTAATGTATTGTAATAAGAAAATAAGGATTGTGTTAACTAATAATAAACAAATCAGAAGAAATCACAGATCCCTTTTTCAATTATGTATAAATGACCACTGTACGCTAAGTACTAAATTTGCAGTTAATTAATTCCTGCTTGATCGTAAGTTTGTGGCGGTTTGCAGTTAATTAATTCCTGCAAGGCCATCAAGAATATAATCATTCTCCCAATACTAGAAAGAATGCTTCTGAAAACAAGAGACAAGTAATACGTTTTATATTGATTCTAGGATTTGCATTTGGAATGTTGAATATTAATTGCAGGTATATTATCATTATATTCTATTAATTTACACGTGCTCATTAAATATGGTTTTTGAGGTAACCTTTTCAGTTTTTTAGATGAGATTGGTCTCTCCATCACGTGTTTACTTACTCTCAAACAAGAACCAAATAACGAATAGGCTGAAGCACAAGCCTGGTCTTTAATCAGTAGTTCAAAACTTCCATAATCATGAGCTTTGAGCAGAGCCTACCAAACCTATTTATTTTCTTCATATAGAATAAGATATGTTTGTCTTTTGAATGTTTTGTTGTGCTGAGTTTGAACATAAATTTTAATCTTAGATAGAAGCAAGAGCATCCAAAACCACATTCCTAAAATTTTTGCAGCATTCAAGTGCCATAATTTTTGCAGCATTCAAGTGCCATAATTTGAAGCTAAAAGTGTTATTAGAGAACCTCACCATCAATAGCGCCTAAATCACCCATGCGGCCATAAATTCCTTCTATTTGTTTTGCTTCCTTAGCTTTCAGGATTGCTTTTAGAACTGATCCCTGACTCTTTTCAGAATCTAGAACAGACTTCAATTCAGCAACCTTTTGTCTTGCACTTTGCTCAAGAGGAATCAGTTCATCTTGTTCTTTGATGCATTCCTTTAAAAAGAGCAACCAGATCACCACAAGCCTCAGAAAAGAAAATGTTAAAGACACAGAATTGAGAATAAGAAAGAAAATTTGCTAACTTCTTCGATTTTGTGAGCTTCTAAAGCTTCATGCTTGCTCTTTTCTATATCCCTCTTTATTTGAGAAAGGCTGGCAGTTTTTGATTTAATTGTTTCTGAAATGTTTTCCATCTGCTTTTGAGCATCTTTAAAAGCTTGAGAAGCACCTTCATGCTGCCAATTAAATAGTCTTCTATTAAACATCCACCTACTATAAAACATAAAGGGACTCTGCTCCACAAATGTACCTCAATTCAATATAAATAAATAAGGGCACCCTCCATGAATCCTGGGCATGCATGTCAGAAAGGGCCCTTTAATTTAAAGTGCAGGGGACGCATAAGCGTCTAAGTCAAAATAGCTACTGAATAAGTTCACATGCATGAAAAAAACATAAAAAGTTCACAGGAGAATAAAGAATCAATTTGTGTCCATGTTCAGTTTCTTATGTTATCAAATGGTGTGTTTGATGCAAATTGAAGAGCTGCAAATGTAGAACACCACAGTAGAAAGAAACAACTACATCACAATACAACTCTTTGTTTAGTCTGTTGATTGGTACTTGATGCACAACGCAAACATAGCAGTACCAGGTCAATGTTGGTTGTTGTGATGGCAATGGTTGGGGGAGTAATTATAATTTTGACATGCTAGTTGATGGTTAGTATTGATCTCATATCAACTAAATATATGGTCAAATTATAATATATAAATAGGTACAAACTTCATATTAAAAGTCAGTTTTTGAGAGATTGAGTTAGACCTTATTGTACTTTCCAAGAGGGCATTAGGCTTATCCTAACAAGATCTATTGATTATATTGTGTCACTCGCTATGAAACCACTCATGGATATCTAGTCTCACACTCAGAGATATCTAGTCTCACTCTCGAGTTATCTAGTCTTCAACATAAGAAGCATGTTAGAAATCTCATATAGATATAGGACCAAATTATATTATATAAATAGGCGCAAACTTTAACTTGTAAACCAATTTTGTAAGATTAAATTGGGCTTAAATCCACTTTCTAAGAGTTAGTATAGTGATTAAGTACCAAAGTAGGTAGTGCATTTGGACTGCTTTCTACATTGTCCATTAGACAAATGTTTCTCTTTAGTTTACTATGTAATAAACTTCTTTACTTTTGTCCTGTTCTTCATCCCTTTTCATGTAGTTCCATGATCTCTTCCAAAATCAAACAAAGAACAATAACTTTTGTTCTGTCCAGTCTTTAACCGTTTAGCTAATCAAAAAGACCCTTCAAATTATACAGCACAGAAAATTTTTAGGAAATGATAGAAGCAAAGCCCGTTAGAGAGTATCCTTCTATAATCACCATAAATAATTAACGTTACGGATTTACTATGATTTTCAAAAATTATACAAAAATAATTAAGAGAAAAAAATAAATAACTTTCTTTAAAGCTGAGACTGGGAGCAATAGCACTTAAAAGTAGGAGTTGTTCTCACCTTCTCATTCAGAAGCTTACTTTCTGTACATGCAACTTCAAGTTTTCCCTTGTGCTCAATCAAATCTTTTTCCCAAGGTTCAAGCTCAGCACGAACTTTAGCAAGCTCGGAGCGGTATGTCTCAGTTTCACCTGCTCACCAATCAATTGCAGGGACACAAAAGATGAAAAAAGAGAATATAAACGACAAAGTAGCTAAAAACCATCTATTCAATATGGGATATCGGTTCCATTTGTGTACAGGGATAGATAATAAATAAAAAATAAAGACCAGCCTCCACTACAAAAAACACTGAAAACCAGCATGATGCATTCCAGACAATAACTAGAAATATAAAGACCTTCAGGGCTAACTATATGCAGTTCACTCCAACAAAAATAGCAGAGTATATCTTGAAATATACATAAATGTCAATAAAATATATGTGTTCACTCTAACGGTGTTTCTTAATCTCAACTCAAGCAGCAGAAGAAAGCCATGACTATCTGTTAAGCATTAGAATAAGGAACCTAACTAAATTAAGCACTTTTAATGTTAAAATAGAACGAAAAACAAAATGTAGCAACTTGCAAAGAAGTATGTTTAAGAATAAAAAAGGTTTAAAGAGGTTTTGATTAAAGTATAATTATTGGAGTTGGAGATCCATCACCAGTTCAGCGAAGCAAATTTAATTAAAAGAACATTCCAATATATTGGAAATAAATTAATAAAAATGAAAAAAGTCCACCTTTGGAAATCTCTGTGATTTCTTCCAAGATCTTCTCCTCATCAAGCAACAAATTTTGCAGTTTTGGAATATTGTCCTCAAGTTTTGGTATCAAATTAGTTGATTCCTCACCCTCTTTTATAAGGGCTTCAATTTTGGATGAATCCTGACAGAAAGTAGAAACAAAAGAATTAGATGTCTCTTGAACACATAGTTTCATTGCAATAAACTATGACTTCCCTCTACCTTTTCTACTTTATCCTCTAGCTTTTTTATCTTCTGACCTATGTGCTTAAAATCTTCCCGATACTTAACATCCTGCCTTTCAAACTCCTTGAACTCTTCCTTGCACTTCCTCATATCATTGTCTAACTCCTGAAAATGAAAGAAGTTAATAATGACTAGATTACCACCTCAAAAGATTATTATTAAGAATAATTGCACAGCAATATAACCATGAAAACTGATTTCCATCTCATCCAAACCTCTTGTTTTTTCATATAGTTGTTGTGCTTAGTTTCAAGCTCTTTGAGAGTTTGTTTACTTTCTTGGATTTTATCCCTGAAATATGATATCACCAAGTCCTTCATGAGACAAGAATACAAATTCAACAATAAAGAAACAATTAAATTACCCTATGTAATTCAAATTTACCTTTCTGCCTTGAGATTTTCTTCTAGAGTGACAACATTCCCTTGTAACTCGTCCATTTTTCCACTTGTATCATCAAGGGCCAACTTTGTAGCTTTCTCTTGCCATTTTAACAGAGACAACTCCTTCAACATGTATGCTTCTGCTTCATTCTTCACATCCTGCAGCAAAAGAATGTTAAATGTTGGACAAATATCAAATGCTTCGTAAACCAACAATTTTACATGCCTCCAAGCCGTCTCTTTCTTTCTCAGCTAGCTTAACCATTTGCACCACCCCAGATCTTTTCTCATTCAGGGATTCTAACCTAAAACATCAACAACATTGTTTCAAAAACTAAATATTCTAAAATTGAAATCAAATAACTACTTCAACAACAGTGAACTCAAAAAAATGATACTATAAAAGATGAAAATGGGAAGAATAATAGAAGGGTAATTTAAATTCTAAAATAAAAGTGTATTGAGATTGGCTAATTTCATAAACAGCCCATATTAAAGCTTCCCAAGAAAGTCATGAACAAATATAAAATAATCAAAGCTAGGAAGAATTGCTGTGTTTTTTCAAAAGCCTTCTTAATACGGTTTTGATTATAAGCTATTTTCAAAACAAAATCAATTCATTAAAATACTTAATAATTTTTTTAAAAAAAAATCAGACCGCTATAGCAAACAAGTATAAATGATTTAGTAATGTTGATTGAGAAAGTTGCATGGCCTGTTTCTCTCGGGACTTAATGGAAAGAGTGCTAACAGTTTCTGTGATTCATCAATCTTTTCCACATATTTGTTGGTTCCAATTATATCCTCCAGGTATTCTAGAAAACCTTCATCATGAGGCCCTTGAGATTTTGGTTTCATAAGTGAAATCTGCTCAACTTCACCCTGAAAAGAAGTAGATCAAACATCAAAAGATGTGGACGGAATAGAAACACTTCCAGAAAAACTTAAAATCACCATATAACAAATAACAGACCTGAAGGATTAGAAACCTGTTATTGTCAAGGTCAACACCTTTCCCTTTTAATTTCTTAGTAACTTCAGTAAAGTTACTTGCACGATCATTAATGTAATACTTAGAAGAGTTGTCCCGGAAAGCCACCCTAGTAATCACAAAATCACTTCCTGGAACAGCCTCGTATGTTCCATCTTCCTGCAACCACTGATACTTTTAGTTCTTACTTTTTCATAAGAAAATATAGAAATAAAAAATGGCTCTCTTAAGAAAGTAAAATTTAAGTCTAACTAAACCTTGCAAAACTAGCTTCGAAGAAGAAGTTTGCACTTATTTATATACTATAATTTGACATTATCTCTAATCGATATGAGCTCTTAAACCAGAACTGAACATCTCAAGCATGGAACTAAGAGTAAACCTGATAGCGGGTGACACAAGACCCAACAAACTAGACTAGAATAAACTCTGAATGGCTTTGACACCATCTTAGGGTCTATCGTGTCACCTTAATTTTACTTTTTTAAGTTTGTATTAGGGTCATTCAGAGTTTATTCTAGTCAAGTTTGTTGGGCCTCATGTTACTCATTATCAAGTACTCCCCCTAGTCACACACTTAAAGATGTCCAATCCTCGGAGTGAGAAGATATGTTGAAGCCAAATGTAATATATATATATATATATATATATATATATATATATATGTGTGTGTGTTTATGCGTATAAGTAGGTACAAACCTTATCTAACCAAACCAACTTCTTAAGGTTGAGATAGGCTTAAATTCTCATTTCATAAAATAGAACCGTAAGACTGAAAGCTCTTTAGTCACTGAGGCATAAAGATCAACTCACAAAAAAAAGCTCATACTAGGGGAAATAAAGGAAAGATAAAAAAGAACAAAAAACAATCAAAACCTAGCCACGATATGGAACTCTTTGGCATCATTGCTGGTGCCTATAGTTTGTTTTTAATTTTCAGTTTCACTTTGTATATTCTTGAAAACGGGAGTCGTTATCCACTAGGCATGATTTGCAACATAGATCAGACCACACTTTTCAACTCAGTTAAATATCAAATTTTCAGAAATATTATTATATTACATTTTCAGAGCTAAAAAAACATGTCATTTTTGCAATTAATATTACTATAAACATATCTTCAATCAAACAAGGTTAATAATAATAATAATAAGAAGAAGAAGAAGAAGAAGAAGAAGAAAAACTACCAAATCTACGATCTCTTGAAAATGAACAGAAACCCCCGCACTTTCCAAATTCTGGTGATTAGTGGAATTGTGTATCAGCTCCGAAACTTTGTTCAGCCGCATCTACAAGTACCAAAACCAGTTTCCAAATAAAAAAACAAACACAAAAACACTAAAAAATATGGAGCGAGAAAGAAATAACATTGAAATTCCAAAACTCATGAGTTTCTTGATCATTCTGTGAACACACCTGCTTTGCTCGCTTCCCAAATACAAAAAGCATCGCGTCGATGACATTGCTCTTTCCGCTCCCGTTAGGTCCCACCACTGCAGAGAAACTCTGAAATCGAAGCAATACAAAAGTTCACAAATTGAACACAAACAATTCAAAAGGTCAAAAGTACGCAAGTCAAATGAAGCATGTAAAAAGTTCGTAAGTGATGCCGAAGCGGATCAAAGTATGCAAGTGAAATCAAAGCAATTCAAAAGCTCACAAGTGAAATCAAAGCAATTCAAAAGCTCACAAGTGAAATTAAAGCAATTCAAAGTTCGTAAGAAACAGAAGCAATCCAAAGTTTGGAGGTGAAACCGAAGAGATTTGAAGTTCGTTAGTGAAATTGAAGCAATTCAAAAGTTTCGCAAGTGAAACCAAGCAAATCAAACTAAGCACAAAAACACTAAACAAGTTAGAGGAAGAAAGAAAGAACATTCCAATTCCAAAACTCGTGAGCTTCCAGAAACATTATGTAAACGCGCCATTTAAAAGTTCGCAGTTGAGATTGAAACAATCAGCAGGAGAACCCGAAGCAAATCGAAATTTGAAAGTGAAAAAGAAACCCTAACCTTGTGAAAAGGACCGACACGCTGTTCGCCGGCGTAGGACTTGAAGTTGCGCATGATCATCTCCTTTATAAAGAGCCTGGGGCGCGCGGAGCGGTGGCGCGTGGCTGAGTCGGGCGCGGACTCGGCGTTCGGGTCCATGGGCGCAGTGAGTCGACTCGGAGGTGAAAGGTTTGGAAGTTGGAGGTGGGAGAGAGCGAAGATTGGGATTTTGAAAATCCAAGAAAAGAGAAAAGGGACTTTGGCGGGAATTCAAATTCGCAATTGCGACTCACCAAATAAATACTTAAATTAGCTTTTGGTATTTCATAAAAAATAATGCCTACCAATAAAAGAAAAAATATTTTTTTATAAAAAATATTATATTAAGCATTATTATAAAATATATATATATATATATATATATATATATATTAAACAGGTTATTTGTTCAAGGAATATACGAAAAATTAAGTCATATTTTTATACTTATTTTCATTTTCTTAAGTGATATAGTTTCTTTCGAGTAATAAATGTTAACGCTTAAGTAATAACTCATTGTTCAAGTATATAACATATCAATTATTTTTCCTCTGAATAGAATGTTGCGCAAGTGGCAATGAGTTATTGAATAACAAGTTTTATCACTCGAACGATAATTTATTATTTGAGTGAGAATAATTCAATACCAATTTTTCACACTAAAGAATATTCTTCAAGTGAGGATCTCTTGCTTAAGCAATATTCATCAATAGCTAAGAAATTAATTCATTTTAAATATTTTTTTTAAGTATATATGTGTACCGCCTAGAACAGTCATGTTTGACTAGGCTTACACCACTCTGGGTTAACATATTTTATCAATAAATATTCATATGTGCATGTATTTTAATATGAAATATTACTGAAATATGATACTTATCGGCAAATTAACATAAAAACACAACTAGGTGTAGATATTTTGATATCAATACAACCAACGAAGTCTAAATTAAAGTAGTCTATCACTTCCAAACTACTAGTATGTATGTACATAAGCTTGAAATTTTTTGTTCCTTAAAGATATATAATTACTTTTTTCGTAGCTTTCTAATGATCAATACTTGAATAATTTTATATCTTTCCAAAATCTCAACTGAAAATGCAATGTCAAATATAGTACAAACTTTTACATACATAAGACTTTTAACAACTGAAGCATATGAAATATTTTTCATATGTTACCATTCAAGATCATTCTTCGAATATTGATCCAAGTATTTCACTTTTCATAATGAGAACCACACTTAGTGAACAATCTTTCATGTTAAATCTCTCTAAAACTTTGTTTATAGGTCTCTTAAGATAAATCCAAAATACCTCAAAATCTTTCTTTATGGATCTTAATGTCTATGACATAAGATGAATCTCTCGTATCCTTGGTACCAAAGTTTTTAGAGAAACTAATTCACCTCATATAACATATATTTTTCATTCGTTGCAAGTAAAGTATCATCTACCTATAAAATAAGGAAATAAATTTTACTCCCACTAAACTTTTAGTTTATACATTGATCCATGATGTTTTCTTCAACACCGAATGAAGATATAACTTCATAGTCATTTTAAGCTTCATAGTGATCTTTTTCAAAACCAATATCTTGAATTAGATCACTATCAATAATCAAGTCATTTTCAATAAACTTTGTATTTCTTGATTTCACAATTCTTGTGTTATGAGATGGACAATAAAATATATACCTTTGGACTTTTCAACATATCTAATTAAATACTTATTAATAGTTATGGAGTGTAGTTTCTTCTCTCATCGGTTATGAATTCTCATTTTTTTATAGGCATCCCAAACACGTATATGTTGTAAACTAGATTTCCAAAATTTGAATAATTCAAAAAGGTGTCTTTAACATACTGTTAGTTGGAATTACAGACTTACTTGTGTGTACGTATTTTTTGTAGTGCTTTAGTGTGATTTTATTCATTATATTAATATAAAACAATTAAATATATTATTTATTTTATATTATATCAAAATTATATTATAATAAAAAGTTTAATTGTATAAAATTAAATACTTACAACTTAATTGTATCTAATATGGATAATTATTTTGATTAATTTACATGAAAGTCTTTTTTCAATAATTTGTTAGCTTATTTTGTCTTTTCTTTTTTTTCTACCATATTTTTATTTATTTAATTTTATATCATTATCTTTTGCTATTAAATTTATATTGTAATTTAAAAATATTATTATGAATAAAATCGAAAAACAATTTTATACACTAAATAAGGAAATTTTCATTATATATTATTATTATTATACAATTAAAGATATAGATGTCATATTTTTGTTTAAAATAAAAGATCATAAAAAGAATAATTTTGGCCCAAATTATACTTTTAACTTTATGAAAATTAAATCAACATACTTTTAGAATTAGGTTATGTACAAACCTCAACTCTTAAAACTAAAGATAGATAAGTTACAAGTGGCATGTTTTTTATTTAATTTTATCAATCAAATTAGCCTTTTAATTAATGTTGTTATATTTTGTCAACTACATTGACAAAACTGAAACTTACACTTGATAAAAAAAATATTTTTATCATAAAATATATGAAAATTATAAACCAATGAAAGTTGACTTTTTAATACAATAAAATATATTAGAATTGTTTTTAATACAATACAAGGATGACAGCATTAAATATCTGTTATGTCCTTAAAAAAAATAGTAGACAAGAAAAGAAAAATATATTTTTTAAATTGGTAAATATTATTCATCATAAAAAATAAAGACTAATATCATCCAGAATCTTACGTGTATTAGATATTTATTTTCCAATATATTTTATTCTTATGCTGATATTGAAAAATGTTATGCTAAAAGGTCTCAGATATTATTTTATAAAATGAAATTATGTTTTTGAAGTAATAAGAATTTAAATTTAAAGAAAGCCAAAAGTAAAAAATAATAATTGCTGATATAAAGTGAAGGTATATATGATTGCTTTTAGACCACAAGTTAAGAACAGTAGGAAGAGAAAAACTGAGATATTTTTCCACAAAGTTCATCTGCAACTGTTGTTTGGTACCACATGTCTCTCACTTTTCAATAGTTTCACATTAATAGTTTGATTCCAGAGATACAAAACACCATCTTAATCTTACCAAGTTTTCTTCTCATGGCTGCAATGTCATGTTCCATTGCATTCTCCTATGATGTGTTCCTCAGCTTTAGAGGCTCAGACACACGCCATGGTTTTGTTGGCAACCTTTACAAAGCTCTTCAGGACAAGGGAATCCACACTTTCATTGATGATGAGAAGCTTGAGGGAGGAGAGGAAATAACACCTACCCTTATGAAGGCAATTGAAGAGTCTAGAATTGCGATCACTGTGCTCTCTCACAACTATGCTTCTTCATCATTTTGTTTAGATGAACTTGTTAGTATCATTGGTTGTGCTGAGAAGAAAGGCTTGTTGGTTTTGCCTGTTTTTTACAACTTAGATCCTTCTGATGTGAGACACCAGAAAGGTAGTTATGCAGAAGCATTGACAAAGCATGAGGAAAGGTTCAAAGTTAAGAAGGAAAGTTTCAACCATAACAAGGAGAGGTTGGAGAAATGGAAGATGGCTCTGCATCATGTGGCTAACATCTCTGGCTATCATTTCAAACCAGGGTACCCCTCTTACCAAACTTTTTACTCATGATTTTTGTTTGATTAAGTTTCAGTTGTCTAATGAAAATGTTTGCAAAAAATCATTTTAGTATGATTTATACAGGAGTTATTCATAGAAGTCAACAAATTATTACTAAATATATAATAGATAATGATAGTGGAAAACTCTTCATATTAGTGCCTAAACTATCTCATCTTTAATCTAATTTCATTGGAACATTTTGTGTTAAGCAGATATGAATATGAATATGAGTTTATTGGGAAGATTGTTGAGTTGGTCTCTAGCAAGATTAATCGAAGTCCTTTACATGTTGCGGATTACCCAATTGGACTAGAGTCACAAATGTTAGAAGTAATGAAACTTTTGGATGTTGGAAGTGATGATAAGGGTGTTCACATGATTGGGATTCATGGAATTGGTGGGATAGGAAAAACAACACTTGCTCTAGCCATTTATAATTTGGTAGCTCACCATTTTGATGGTTTGTGTTTTCTTGAAAACGTGAGAGAAAACTCAGACAAACATGGGTTACAACATCTCCAAAGCATCCTTCTTGCTGAGTTGGTTAAAGAAAAGAGAATGAACATAACAAGTGTGCAACAAGGAATTTCAATGTTACAACATAGGCTCCAACAGAAGAAGGTTCTCTTGGTAGTAGATGATGCTGACAAGCATGAGCAATTGCAGGCTATTGTTGGCAGATCTGACTGGTTTGGTTCCGGGAGTAGAATCATCATAACAACTCGAGATGAGCAGCTGCTAGCATCTCATAAGGTTAAAAGAACATATGTGGTGAAGGAACTGAACAAGAATGAGGCTCTTCAATTGCTTACATGGAAAGCTTTTAGAACTGATGAAGTTGATCCAAGTTATGAGGAGGTCTTGAATAGTGTGGTAGCTTATGCTTGTGGCCTTCCATTGGCTTTGGAAGTAATAGGCTCCAACTTGTTTGGAAAAAGTATAGAAGAATGGAAATCTGCTATCAAACAATATAAAAGAATTCCTAATAATCAAATTCTAAAAGTACTTAAAGTAAGCTTTGATGCTTTGGAGGAAGAAGAGAAAAGTGTTTTTCTTGACATTGCTTGTTGCTTCAAAGGATATGAATTGGAAGAGGTTCAAGATACACTTCATGGTCATTACGGTGATTGCATGAAGTATCATATTGGGGTGTTGGTTGATAAATCTCTCTTAAAGCTTAGTCTGAATGGTATGGAGGTGACAATGCATGACTTGGTAGAGGACATGGGTAAAGAAATTGTAAGAAAGGAGTCACCAAAAGATCCAGGGAAACGTAGCAGATTATGGTTGCATGAGGATATAATTCAAGTTTTAGAAGACAACACTGTGAGTAAGATTCATGATTGTTTTAGATTCCAATATTTGTTTATCTATTCATACAACATACAATTTTATCCTCATGTTATAGTTGTTTGTTTATCCTTTATAATGTGCATGTTTGATCCTATTTGCATTGTCAATGTGTTCTAATTAAATTTTTGGTGGTTGACATGTGACTTTTGCATTAATAGGGAACTAGTGAAATTGAAATCATGCGTCTGGATTTTCCCTTACTTGACAAAGAAGGAATGATAGAATGGAACAGAAAGGCCTTCAAGAAGATGAGAAACCTCAAAACACTAATTATTAAAAGTGGTAATTTTTCCAAAGGTCCCAAATATCTTCCAAATAGTCTCAGAGTATTAGAATGGTGGAGGTATCCTTCACATGGTTTACCATCCGATTTTCTTTCAAAAAAACTTGTCATGTGCAAGTTGCCTGAGAGTTGCTTTACATCACTTGAGTTGGTTGACTTATTGAAGGCAAGTTTAAATAGTTCACTTTTCTCATCATGTCAATTAATGATTTTACATTATGATTGTTCATCTAATTCTCCTTTTTTATTTTGCAGAAGTTCATGAGTATGAGATTTTTAAATCTGGACAAAAACAAATATTTAAAACAGATACCTGATGTATCTGGTCTCCCAAATTTAGAGAAACTCTCATTTCAACATTGTCAAAATTTAACTACAATTCACAATTCCATTGGATTTTTGCATAAATTGGAAATTTTGAATGCTTTTGGTTGCAGCAAACTTGTAAGTTTTCCACCTATCAAGTTGTCTGCCCTTGAAAAGCTCAATCTCTCACGTTGTTATAGTCTTGAAAGTTTTCCAGAAATATTAGGGAAGATGGAAAACATAAGGTCACTTCAGTTGGAGCACACTGCCATAAAAGAATTGCCATCTTCTATTCAAAATCTTACACAACTTGAAGGGTTACAATTGTCTAACTGTGGAGTTGTTAAGTTACCATGTAGCATTGTTATGATGTCAAAATTGATTGATCTTATTGGTTGGAAATGGAAAGGGTGGCAATGGATAAAACAGGAAAAGGATGAAGAAAAAGAAGGATCATCTATAGTATCTTCAAATGTAGAATGCCTTTGGGTCTCAGAATGCAACCTGTGTGATGATTTCTTTTCAATTGGTTTCAAGCGATTTGCTCATGTGAAAGACTTAGACCTATCAAAGAATAATTTCACAATCCTACCTGAATGCATCAAAGAGTTTCAATTTTTAAGGAAGCTTAATGTGAATGATTGCAAGCTTCTTCGGGAAATTAGAGGGATTCCACCAAGCTTGAAACATTTCTTAGCAACAAATTGTAAATCCTTGACTTCTTCAAGTATAAGCATGTTCCTAAATCAGGTTTGGTTTTTCTTTGTTTTCAATGTACTTGATTTAACAATATATAGTGTACTTAATATTGGAAAACTCATGAGTTCTTTGTGACTAACAGGAACTACATGAGGCTGGAAAAACTCAATTTTATTTACCAGGAGAAATGGTTCCGGAATGGTTTGATCACCAGTGCAATGGACCTTCAATTTCTTTTTGGTTTCAAAATAGGTTCCCTAAGAAGGTTCTTTGTCTTATAATTGGACCTATTGCAGATGACTGTGGAATGTTTTTGCCTATGGTAATCATCAATGGCAACAAATGTTTTCGTGGTAGTGACCATTACATGATAGGAAGGGATCATACATATATTATTGATATTCAAATGATAGGATTTGAAGAAAATTTATATGAAATTCCTTTTGAAAATGAATGGAACCATGCAGAAGTTAAATTTGTAGATTCGGAAGAGACATCAATTCTTAAACAAAGTGGAATTCGTGTTTTCAAACAAGAAAGTAGCATGGAGGATATTTGGTTTTCTGATCCTTATGGCAAGAGAAAATTAGAAGATAATCTCAATAGTTTGAAATCACAAAGCCAACAATTGCTAAAAAAACATAGGTTTGTGGACATGGAAGATTTGTAGACACAATATATGCTACAACGACAATGTATAGTTTTTATGGTCTCATGATTTGAGTTGGGCATGTAACTATTTTCATTCCTCCCCATCTCCCTCAAATAATACAATCATTGTATGATTTTAATTACCTTATTATCTTAACCTATTTTTAAATGGTGTATTAAAATTATTCAAATATCAATTATGAGCTAAAATTAGCTAATAATTTTATCAATAATCTTTAAATAAATTAGTTACAATAATTCAATCTTTTTATGTTTTATCTTCAATATAATATGAATCATAACATAATCTAAGAAATATATTATTTATCTTTTATTATATTAATAATAGCTTTATGGAAGCTTATATAGTAATATATGCACTAAATAAAGAATTATCTCATACTCATTATTACTTTTTATACTACTACAATTCTTTAATCTTTTAGTGACTTGAACATGGAGAAGTATTTTGCAAGTGAACTTTCATTCGATATTCAAAATCTCATTTGGTACTTAGATGACCTCATTTAGAGTTCATCTTTTTGAAGTCTAGAACTTAATGTGAGAGTTTCACCCTTCCATTAACTTGTCTAGAGATGTTCTCTCTAGTAAGAACATATTTAGCATAAATAAAAGAACTTACACTCTCTTCTAAATCTTTTATGAAGGTAAAGATTCAATTTGTATTGACTTAAAAAAATATCTATATAACCATGCCTTTCACACCCTTATGAGCTTACCACATTCTTGTGATCAAACTTACAATACAATTTTCTATAAGAGCGCATCTCCCATGCCCATTTATACACAGTTGTAGTCCTATGATAGAATATCCAGTGTAATTTTTTAGATGAATTTGTCTACAACACCCATGTGGAGGTACACAAACCCTACTATTCAAACATTAAGTGCATTTTTCTTTATGAATGCATCTCTCACACACATGTGGATGCACCCTTGTGGTCAAAATTTTGGTGGGATTTTCTATATGAGTGTGTCTCTCACACTCATGTAGGTGAAGACACAATCATATTGTAAAATCTTTGCTATAATTTTCTACATAAGCACGTCTCTCATACCTATATAGATGTACTCAAAATCTTAAGCACCTTTAGCTTGATCTCGTACTTTGTGTAATTCTTTATTAAAAAGTACAAAAATATATTTGATTTGTGATTCAGGATTTCAATTATGACAAACTTGAGTTTTCATATAAACTAGTGATGTAGTCAAAGGATCTTGTGTCATTTATTTCTCCTTAGGCAACGATAAACAATAATTCTACTATAAAATGGATTTGTTATATTGTTGAAGATCTCTAATTATATCAACAAAATTATTATTGTAGACTACATGGATCTTAGTTTTTATACCATACACTGTTAGTATGTACTCATTTGGTCTTGTACTAAAAGAAGGCATGTTTATTGAAGTTCTAATAGTTTCAGAAAGGAGAGTTGTAAATATTTCAATCAATACATCTTTAGTTCAAACATTTTCACTTTGCAAATGTATTACTTAGCATTTTATCATAGAACTTCATCAACCATTTGCTCCATTCTACTTAATATTAGTGAAATTTTGTATAATTAAAATAATAATGTTTATTATGATGCTAAGTCACTCTTGAATTTGGACATGTGAATAGATTTATGTTTCCTCTATGACTCCCTTTAACCTTATACACACACATATATTTATGTGAGTATTTAAGATAAATCTCATTATTTTCATGATAAGATATGTCATAGGATGTCATGATATGTGTTTCCAAATTCTCTAACAACACGATCTCAGTTATGACCATAAGCATTGATAGAAAATTATTAAATTTAATGTTGTTGTTCCTGCTTTTAGCACATTTTCTTCTTTAATTTTCTTTCCCTTAAGGTAAGATTATAAAGATCCTATAGTCAATGGGAAAATACTATGTTAGACAAAAAGTCATGTTGCTTTTAGAATATCTTGGACTCACATTTCTTTTTAATGCAGCTCAGACTATTGTCATTGCTCATTCAAAAAAATTAAAAATATGATAACAAAGTACGAGAAGTTCCATAGATAACATCAACAGTATTAGGCACACTTTATTTAAAAGCAAAATTGACATAAAAAATTATATTTGGAGGAGTCTAACTCATTACTTAAAAAAAAAAAACACATCGATTCAAGAAAGTATTTCTCATACCAAACATATATTTGGTTAAAGACAAATCTCATTGTTTAATACATATTGTTTAGTATTATTTTCAATTAGAATAAAAGTTTCACTTAGTGTCCATGAGAAAGATTAACCATGAAAGTTAATATAGATTATTGAAGTAATCACTTATAAAAATGACATTTAAAATTTTATCATTTGAATAGTTGAAACATATAATAACCTAGGACATTATATTTTATGGAGATTAAAGCTATATAACTTTGTTAATTTGATGGAAGAAGAAGAGGTTAAGGGCACTTGGGCCCTCCTCTCTTGGTCTTCCAATTGTTGTAGCAAGGGCACACTGCTTTGTTCCCATAATACCCCGGAGGTACACACAGACACTTCATACAACACTTCTGACAGAAAAACATGCATGGCTTGTGATACTGGGTCCTGCTACACCTCCTTGTGCATTGTGATGGGCATTCTGGTCATATCACAAATCCCAAAAAGAAAAAAAAAAATTCTCATTAATTTTTTTTAAACAAATTGAATCTACTCTTATAAACATAAAAGACATTTCATTGATGGTATCTCTATTAAAATATGTTGATATAAATTTATGTCTTAAATACAATTTTATGTTATAAGAAATTAAAAATATGAATGAAGGTGCTGTATAGTAATTCTTATATTAAAAATGACATAAATGATATCACTAAAATTACATTTACATATGTGAAATAACATACATTAAAAAGACTGCTTAATTTATTAAAATAATCATTCATTTTAAAAAATAAGCACAAATAAAAATAAAACTAAAGTACATTAATTATTATAGTGTTATTAATACTATTCTTTAATTAAAATTAAATTTTCATTTGCTAATATTTGATTAAAATTTAATAATTTTTTTTTGTTACAGATTGGATCAGTAGTTATTGGTAAATGAGAAATTAATTTTCAATAAAGTTAAAGTCAAAGGGTTAGATTAAAAGATGGACAAGATGCACTTTTCACGGCAAAATATATTTGACCATTGTAAAGTGAGAAGACCGTGTTTGGAAATAGTGTGTATTAAAAATTAACTGAAGCCAGAAAGCGCTTAATTACTCTTTGTTTTTTCATTTACACGCTTACCTAAGAACAAAGCAAACACACTCATGGCCCTTTGAAAGTTAGATAGGGTTGGTTTTGGTGTTGTTACTAATTTTAATGCTCGATAAAAATGGAAATAATAATATAATAGAAAAAAGTTATCTTATTACCTTAAAATTTTAAAAATGACAAATAAGAAAAAATGAAATTGCTTCCAAAAGTGAGTATTACATAAGATTAGAGGGAGTGAATGAGTATAATTAAGACGTGTAATTAAATTAAGATGAAATTTATCACAATTTAATTAAACATTCACTAAAAAATAAGACAAAAATTACTTACTCATTTGTCACACTTTGGAATTTAATTAAATTTGAAGTTTATTTTGAAAGTATATAATATATTAATAGAATATAGATTTCCGAAACTCTAAATTGAATGGAATAAGAACACTCAAAGTAAAATAATTTTGCCAAATACCATTTCTTAAAATATATGGAGATCTAAGTCAAGAAATAATGTAAATCTCACTCTTCATTTAAAAAACCCATTCATAAATTTTAGCATCTGAAAGTAATTTTTTTCAGCATAGATTACCTCTCCACAAATTGTTATACATGATAAAAAAAATGGCAATAATTATATAAAAATAATTTATACTTACGTAATAATTTATATTGGTAATGCTTCTTTTCTCTTCATTATTTCTAATGATTTATTTTTGTTCAAAGTTGAATCAAGTTGTTTTTCCATAAGCAAAATGTTAAAAATTATCCATTTCAACAATAAATTACTTCTTTTTTTAGTTGTGACATCAACATAACACCATTTTAACATTACAATTTTTTTTTCAGTTTTTTTCAGTTGTAATCAACATATCACAACAAAGAGAAAAAAAAAAGAATGAACAATCAAAAGAATGAAAGGCAGAAAGAACTTCACTTACGATAGCTCTTCACACTTCCAGGTCCATATTTTTTCTGATAAACACACAATAATTATGCAGAGAACAAGTTAGCAAATCAAAACTCACACAAAAAGAGAAAGACACAAACTAGGAAACATGTTATATATATATATAATACCTTGTCATTGTAGTGGTGACCTCCATGTCCATGAGATGCCACAACCTTCAAAACCAAACCAAGAACAATAATGAGAACCTCAACAATATTTGACCAGATTAATCAAGAGTGTGTCTATATATATATATATATATATATATATATATATATATATATATATGTATATGTGTGTGTTTGTGTAGTTAAAAGAGCAACCATTGTTTGAAGCATGGAAATGGCAATGAGGGCAATGATGAAAGCAGAAAGTAACTTAGCAGTGACAGCCATTGTTGGAAGCAAACATAAACAAGAAAGCCCTATTCAACTACTGTGCAAACTGAAGAACCAGAGAAAGAAGAGTTATGCATGAATGAGAGAGATGAATGAAGGAGCATTTATAGAAGAAGGTTGCAAGTGATACCTTAATTAGCACCAAAATTTATTGTTCAGAGTTTCACTTCATACCAAGAACGACACATGTGTGTTAGCATTGATGATGTTACTTTCAAAGTTTTATGCTTCTTTATGAATCCAAGTTTTTCTTGCAAACATAGTATTGTATATTCTCATAAACTAACTTCGAAATAGTTTAAAAACTAATCAAGTAGTTTATAAGCATAGCTTTTGAAAGAGTTTTAGTAAAATAAAATTGCTTTTTCAATAAATTCATTAAGTGGTTAATTTGAAGATGGATTAAGAACAAAATTAGTATTTTATTGAAGAGTGAAAAGTTGAGTTAATTTGTTTTTTTTAATGATGTATGAGATTTCATCGTACGGTCCACAATACGGATTGGAATTTGGAAGTTGGTAGTTAGGTTGTTCTTAAATGTGTGAAGTTACTTTTCATTTAGTGTTGCAGAATTGCAAATTGCTTGTTCCATTGAAATTAAATACTACCAAAGTGGGAAAAAAACAAAAGTGGTGGTTATACGATGGATAATGATGCTATAAAAATATCTAAGAATCATAAAAGACTGTTAAAAAAATAATAAAATATAAATTAATTTTAAAAATAAAAATAATTAGTTATTATATTAATTAAATTAAACATTATTTGAGAATTTTTTTTAATATCTAAATTAATTTTTATTATTAATAAATAATTTTTAAATTTAATTCATAATTAATTATCCAGTTTTCAACTATCATTATTTAAATTTTAGTTAAAATAGTTAAAACTGGATAACTAATTAAATACCAATTTTATTTTTTATTAATAATAAAAATTAATTTATATATTAAAAATTATTTTAAATTATAAAATAATATTTAATTTAGTAATATAATAACTAATTATTTTTTTCTAAAAATAATTTTTATTTAGTAATTTTTTAGTGGAAAATATAATGTTATAGATAATTAAATATTCAAAGTTTAAATTCAAAATAATGTATGAAACATTTGAAAAATAGTAAATTATTACTATGAAAATTAAGATATAAAGTAGTATACAAATAAATTTTAAAATATATTTTTGCTGCGTTATTTTATAACATCGTTATAAACTATTACTTTTTCAAAAATAATAAAGAATTTGTAATTATCTATATTTTACTCATACGCACATATATTTATTTTTTCTATTTAGAAATAAGTACTGTAAGATAATTATTTTAAATGATAATTAAAAAAAAACAAAAAAGTATTTAACTTTTATATTTTGAAATGAGTCTTGTAAATTAATTATTTTAAATGATAATAAAATAACAAAATTAACTGTATTTAAAAAAATATCTTAAATTTAATTAAATTTGATGTGTATGTTAATATACTCACATACTCTCTAAAACTGAGAAATAAAAATATATAGCAATATATCTGTTAACTTATACGCTTAGTTTGAATACATATTAATTATAATAATTACTTTTTATTGAATGATACCAAAATTCATACATTAAAATTGTATTTTGTGATATTTATTCTGATTATTTATCACATTATTATAAATTTATTTTTGTGATTAAAAATAAATATATATATATATATATATTATTTATTTTTAAAATTTATTTTCTGAAATAAATTTAAGCATAGGCCACATATGACGGGGTAAGAAAGCATAATAGTTAATGACATGTTGTCAGTGAACACGTGCGAGGACAGAGAAAGCACGTTAGTCGAAGTTGCGCCTTTTTCACAAAAGTGCACCGTGTGCGTTCTGTACACCATTTGCGGAATTTTGATTATGTTTGTGTTACTAATTTTTCTGTAAAACGAAATGTGACTCAGTCATAAGAGCTTATTTATTATTTGTTTAAATTTATTTCATAGGATATATATAGTTGACTAAATATTTAATTTTTTTATGAAAATAATGCATATATATATATATATTTATAAATTCTTTATAACTCGTTTTAACATATGAGCATAGCTTATAGTTCGTATGAAAAAATAGTTTAATTTATGTTTTTAATTTTAAAAACAATTTCTACAAAAATAAGTAGACGATAAATATTTCCTTAGTTTGTGTACAAACTAATATAATTATGTGTTATAGTTTTTTTATATCTTCAGTACTTATTTTATAGATTCGTCCTAACTCAATGTTTTCTACATGAAAATTTTACTTTACACTTATATATATATATATATATATATATATAAACTATAATTACATAAATAAAGATAAAACAATAATATTATCTTATTAATTTGAAAATATATTAACATAATAAACTTCAATGGTAAATAATGAAAAAATATATGATAAAAGCATATTAAACTCGAAAACCAAATATCAATGGTAAATAAGAAGAAAATAAAACTTAACAAATACATTTTCACACATACTCAACTTTTGGTGTAGCTTCATCATCCTATCTTGAAGAGACTCCCAACGAAACCTAAAATATTCCAAACTAAAACTTGATGGTATGAAAAAAAAAAAAGAATTATGATTAAATAAATATTGTTTTAGAAAAATGTGAGAGAAATCGTTAGATTTGTCTGTTCTTAAGTTTACTTCACATGTATTTTTTTTTATATTGAAATATAATTTAAAAAATGTCAAGTTGTAGTTTGAACAAAGCAAAGGTTTGCATGTGAGAAGACATCGAAAGCAAATAAAATTGATTATAATATGTGAAAGCTAAGAATGGTGAGACATTGGTGAATGGTTAATGTGAGTTTGAGCTTCATAAAGACATTCATGGATATCTCACACATTGAGACAAGTTTCATCTTTATGCTGAGTTCCAATATACTCACTTCATTCATCACCCATACTAATTACTAAGGGCACGTGCAAGCTTGCAAGACATTTTTTTAAATTTTTTTAAAACTTTGTCTTACATAATATTTAATCATTCATGCATGTATAATGTCTATCGGACAAAGTACTTGCATAATATTTATTTTTATCAATAAATGAGGTAATTTTGTGAAGTTTTTACTAGTTCATTCATTAATTGTTTTTAAATCCATTAACTTTACACATTGACAACGTGTGAATTTAGTTAAATTAGGATAAAACGAAGTTTCTGTTTCGATAGTTATTTCTTTGTACACATGTGTTGTGCAAACAAGTTTACTCCTACATTTTGAACCATGTCCCCCAAGTGATCATTTATGTTTGGATCAATTGAATTGTTGATTTAATTGATGTTTGACAAATCTAACAATTCACCATGTCATGTCCATGTTGTATAACTTTTAAAAATCTAATGATATAAAAGATGTTATCTACACTACAAGAATATCATGAAATAGAAACCAAAATAATTAGTTGCAATAGTAACTAAATTAGAGACCATTTTAGAAACTAAAAAAAAAATTGGTTTATAAATTAGTTTCTATTATTGTTAAATAGTTTCTAAATTGGTATCTAATTAACAACCAAGGTTTTTGCTACCAAATTTAGAAACTAAACAATTGGTAGTTAAAACCTTGGTTGCTAATTAGATACCAATTTAAAAACTATTTAACAATAATAAAAACTAATTTAGAAACCAATTTTTTTAGTTTCTAAAATGGTTTCTAATTTAGTTACTATTACAACTAATTATTTTAGTCTCTAAAAATTGGTTTCTATTTCATGATTTTCTTGTAGTGCTAATTTTTTCAATCTCCACCTTTCTTCCATTTAAACAATTAAAGCACAAACAACTAAATTTTCTTTCCTCTACACTCATGCAAATTTTTGTTGTGCCAAATATACACCTTATAATATCAACAACAAATGTAATTGACTTAAATTTTATGAAATATATAAAATATGATTGAAATATATGTATTTATAAACTAATCAAAATTATTAATTTTCTCAAATTGTTCAATCAAACAATTTAAGATTCAATAAACGATTGTGAGTAACACATTCTATTGCTTTTATTTAGAAGAAATAGAGACATTTAAAATTGTTCCGTCCGGTTGACCAGGACGTCTTCGTGCGCGACCTCAACCGTCAGCTAGGGACTCCTTCCCACTGGTTACCTGTGGATTCCTGCAAAAAAGAGGACAAAGAGGCGCCCTAGCGGCCG
>Ga0123342_1000264_pt1 | contig 76554 bp, 48 predicted proteins | sample Turbeawhitnodule_FD_89960 | JGI IMG/M metagenome (GOLD analysis project Ga0123342, IMG submission 89960) | Root nodule microbial communities of legume samples collected from Mexico - Turtle bean Mexico white nodule | ecosystem: Host-associated > Plants > Roots > Nodule | place: Mexico: Nepantla... | reverse complement strand
GTTAGATATCTCATATTTATGTAATGGGCTTAGCCCATATGTTTCTTTTTCCTATATAAACATAACCCTATGTGTTCAATATACACAAGGGATTTACCCTATTCTTTCTTTTCCTTTAATAATCTCTTAGCTGATCCATTCATATGTATGATTCTTATATCGGTACAATACAAAAAAGATACGATAATCTACACATAAGTGCTAGATAGGTAATACAAAGAGAGTTAACCTATTCTAACAAGTCAACCCCCTTCACATAAGTTAAGAAATTTTGACATCGCCTTTCAAGTTCGAGCATATAAATTGTATATACCAAGCTTGGAAATTGTAAATTGATTTTTGAGGTCCTCTTATGGATTTAGTCAAAATATTTGCAAGGTGATTATCGGAGTTGACAAATTTCGTGCAAATTTCCTTGGACAACAACTTCTACTTAGCAAAATGAAAATCAATCTATATATGTTTGGTTCTCTCATGAAATACAAGATTGGAAGCAATGTGAATAGCTGTTTGGATGACATAGTAAATGCTCATTTGTTGTATCTTATAAAATTTCAGCACTTGAAGGAATTGTTCACAAGTTAGTGATGCCATCGACCTACATTGAGCTTCGACACTAGATCGAGCAGCCACATTCTGTTTCTTGTCTTTTTAAGAAATAATATTGTCTCCATTGAAATCACTATAATGCGAGTCTGTAAATAATTCCGTTCAATGAATATCACAATACCCAATTATATAAGTATTTCCTTATGTTCATGGAGCATTCTCTGTCTTGGAGCCTATCCGTGGATGCAAATGACAACACTCCAACTATTAAGGCAAGAAGGTTGAATAAACCGATTAACCACTCCAACTACAATAGACAAGTTAGGTCTAGTAATAGTTAGGTCATTAAGTTTCCCAACAAGTCTTCAGTATCTCTCTGGGTCTGAGAATGACTCATTATACTCTGCCTTTAATTTCTGATTTGGATTCAATGGACCATCCATAGGTCTACAATCAATCACACTTGTTTCTTTTAGAATATCTACGTCATTTTTTTGTGAAGCAACTATACCTTTTTTTGATTGGGTTGCTTCAATACCCAAAAAATACTTTAGATATCCAAAATCTCTGGTTTGAAAATGATTGCATAGGTGCTTCTTGACTTGAGAAATTTTAGTGTCTCCATTCCCTATAATAACCATATCATCAACCCACAATTAAGAACACATATTTCTTTGAAGAGGTATGACAATAAAAGACTGAATGACTTGCTTCACATTTCAGCCCAAAAGTTATACAATGTGGTTGAATTTGCTAAACTAAGAACCAAGACATTGTTTAAGATGATAGAGAAATCAATACCTTTGACAAACTAACCCATACTCTCTCTAAGCAACAAATCCAAGAGGTTAATCTATGTAAATTTCCTCATTAAGATTACCTTTAAGATAAACATTTTTGATATCCAACTGGTGGAAGAGCCATTAACGAATGAAGACCATGGCAAAGAAAAGTTGAACAACGATAATTTGCGTATAGGAGAAAAGTTGTTACCATAAAGAAGACAATATATTTTTTGTGTGTACCCTTTGAGAACTAGTATTGCTTTAAGGCGGTCAATTTGATGATCTAGTCTAAGATTTACAACAAAAACCACGCTTACTGTTGGAGATCTCACATCGACTAGAGATTAGGACATTTCATAGTATTTAAGTGGGTCCAAACCTCACTTTGTAAGCCGGTTTTATAAGGTTGAGTTAGACTTAAAGTGTACTTTTTAATATGGTATCAGAGCCATTTCGAGCTTATCTTAGTGATTTCTTGTTGGGCTTATCAGGTCACCCGCTATTTGGCTGTTATCAGACCACCCATAATATATAATCCCACGCACGAGTTGGTAGCTTCAACGTGAGGGGGTGTGTTGAAAATCCCACTTTCACTAGAGATTAGGACATTTCATAGTATATAAGTTGGTGACAATATAAATACGTCTTCTTTCACTATTCAATCTTGTCAAATGATGTTTTACTGTCATCCTCTGAAAAGTAAATGCTGACTAAGATAAGTAAAAGTTTGCCATTAAGCTTTGCTAAAGTAATTATGGAGGATCCAAAAATGGAGTGGAGAAATCTAGAAACAACTATTAGATCATAAAAGGAGAGGATAGGGGTAGAAAAGGAAACCTGCAAGGTGTTCTCAGGTTGGGTTGTAGTAGTGAAATGAGGTATAAGGGTTGGAACAAAGACAATCCAATGTTTGTGGATAGGATTAGGTATTTATTACAAATTTACCATAAATAAAAATGTAATGTTTTAGTAGAAATTGAATTGTTTTTTCACATTACTCTTTTCTTAGTGTTTAAGTTATTAGCTTTTTAAACAATTTTGGGTTTACTCCATTTGTTGTCATTTTATCTGATCTTTTATTATATTTGATCTTATTCTAGAATGTATTTTCCCCAGTAAAGTCCTTGATGGTATCGTTAGGCAGAAATCAATTTTGTTGTGACGTATTCTATTAATAGAAATTATTCTATTTTTTTTTGAGATTTAAAGTAGCATTGTTGTGGTAAAATCTGATGAAGGATCTATGGTGTAGGAATGCTGCATTTTGTTGCCTGACTCGCAACTTCCATACCCGCATTTGCAAAGATCTGTTTCTCTACTGGTTTGAAGGCATATGTATGAGCTTTGAAAGGTAATTTTAGGAGTGAGAGGGTTAACAAAGGAACAATTACCATGCTCATTTGTGTCAATGTTGGATCCATTCATAGCTTTCTTATTTAAAATTATTGTTGGTTTTCAGCATAAAACACTGCATAGAAAAGATTGGAGCTGAAAATTATGATTCCTAATTCTTTTGCCTTCTTTTATCTTTTGATGGTGTTTAAAAGTTCAACTTTTGTCATGCCATTTACATTTTTACTCATGCTCTTTGCTTCTTGGTCTATTTTTTTTTCATTGCAACAACTTTCTTGAGGATTTCATTTCTTATATCTGTATCTTCACTTCTACTTTAATGAGTTCTTTGCTTATAATTTTTTTATTCATGTACTTTCTCTCTCTGGCCCTCTCTTGCACTGTGTTTTTTAATATAGTCAAGTTACTCTTTTTCTCTCAAATAAAAAATTGTTAACATTATCTGTGGAAATATTGTGCATGCTTGGAGAGACAGTTAGAACTAATGGTAGATGATTTTATGGTTGGATTGTGGACTTTCTTAAAATTCCCAGTTACATTTCTCATGATTTTAATCGAATATTAATCTTTGTCAGAAAGAATGTTAATGATAAATATTATTAACAAAGTGGAGATAATATTGCAGAATCATGAATTCCTCAAATGTTGATCGTATCTATGATGGATTGTTGTGGACTCTGAGGTATTTACACCCTGTTCTCTTTGTACGGTTTTATTTTCTCTTGTTATGCTTGTGAATAAGACAGAGCAGTGCTCGTTCATTTCATATTCTCATTATAGGACTCCAATTCATCTTCCCATATTATTACATCATCTTGGTATATTTGAGTTGGTATTGTGGATTTCAACTTATGTATGTTCTGTTGAATTTAAAGGAGTTTGCTGGAACTTTCTTCTGTTCTGTTGCTTCCAAATTCAAGGATGGAGTTATCTGCAGTGTCGTCTTCTGGCTTTAATGAGGTCTCTCTCTCCCATACACCTTTTCACAGTCCTTTGATATCTCACAAATGCTTCCAAATTTTAATGCTAAACATAAAAGTGTTCATCGTGGAAGATGAACATGTGAAAACGGTATTGGGTTGTAGAAGATACTATCTTATTCTCTTCACCCATAGTTATTTTCCTTCTTGTATTGAATTTTATCTAGGATAAACAAAATCTCTATTTTAGTTGGCTATTTAATGATCTTGGTTAAGACTAGTGAATGGATTATAGTAATTTGTAAAAAACTTGTTGGATATTTGTAAATAAGAAAACTTGTAATTTGGATATATTTTAGATATCCTTTGTGTTTTTCCTTAATTTTCTTTCATTATAAATTAAGATTGAATTTTTGTAGTTCCTTTTTACGTGGTATCAAAAGATCATGGTTCATTTATCTCTTGTTCCTTTCCTCGTATGAGGATGTTTGGGAGCTTTCTTGGTGATGTCTCACCGATGCCAATCCTTGACTATCGTTGCACAACTCCAGCTTACCCTATGTCACCAACCACTCTCTTATAAGCCATTGCATGTGTCCCCATGCGCGCCTTAGTTTTGGCATGTGCTGTTCGCATGTGCACACTAAAACCATGCATGGATACTTTTTCAGTGACACACTTTTCAATGGTGTCTTTCTGGCCATCCCCTTCCTTTGGTGAACCTACATAACCTCTCTACTTGCTTGTTTGGTCAACTTTTTTGATGGCCTACAGATTTTTCTTTGGAACTCGTTTCCAGTATGACATTTATGGATGGTCATGTCTTTCTGTATGATAAAATAGGTCTGGTGTGATGGGTTGGCCCGAAAAGTCCATAAAACAAGTAGGACTAGGTTGAATTTTTTTTGCCTAGATTAAACTAGGTTATTTTTGGCTTGGCCCATTTAGCTTGCGGCTCATATTAGCTTAGGTTGGCACAACTCGTAGGCTGACCCTTCAAAATTTAGTATGGACAAGAGCTGACCCTTCAAGTGTTAGTGTTGTATTCAGTTTGATATGGTTTATTATAGGTGTTTTCTTTTTATGAGTTGTTCTTTACAGCTCGATTTCTTTTCATTCTCTATACCAAGAAAATCCTTGTTTTCCTTTGTATATTTTATTAATACAAAAGTTACCTTTTCAGTTTCTTTTTTCTCTCTCTTCTCTCTCTCAACTCTAATAGTCTGGTTTCAAAACAATGCATATTCCCTACTAGTCAGCCAGTCATTGAATTTTAACAGTTTTGTTGATAAATTGTTTGTTGTAGGGCTACTTTGGACAATTGTTTATCCCTTTTGCTTCCCTGAAATGTGATTTTCATGCTAAAATATGCATTAATTTGGTGAAACTAACTTTTGCAGTTTGTCAAGGGTTGGCAACTATTGTGGAGCACTATTGTGCATGGGTTACCGATTATTAGCAATATAAATGCTCTTGTAAGTTTTTTCTTGACAAAACTATATCCTTCTAATTTAAATTATAGTTGTTTACGGGTACCTAATTTGTCCTTGTAAATGCTTTCTATATAATTTATAATGCATATATGAATGTTCATGAAATAGCACAAAAATCCAAAATTAAAGAAATTTGTGATAAGTAATAGGCCAATTTAGTCAATGTTGGTGATCCCACATCGACTAGGGATATGATCAAATTATAACATATTAGTGAGTGCAAACCTCACTTTACGAGCCTGTTTTGTAGGATTGAGTTAGGCTTAAAGTTCGCTGTCTAAGATGGTATCAGAGTCTAGCTTAGCCAGGGTTTGTTGGGCCCATCGTGACACCCTCATCGGACCGCTATTAGGCAACCCATAAATATCTAGTTCCATGCTTGTGACCTTCATAAGGTCATACTTTTAAGAAATTACTTGATGGATTGTTTGTCAAGTATAAACTTTGTCGTTAGGGCATATCAGACGAAGTTTTGTGAAAAGATGTTAAAGAAGTTTTTAAAACACAATTCAACTCTCTTGTCGTGTTTTGACCTGTTTTGACAACAATGATATTTGTGTACCTCTTATTTGGGCTATATAATACATGTACTTTAGTGAGACATAGAAATAATTATCCTAATTGTATGTGTTTTTGTTGATAATATAGTTTTGATGAAAAAGAGTCAAGGGAAGTAACTTTATCTTTGAGCTTTGAAGATAAACTTTGGAAACAAAGTTTTTTTTGTTAAATCGGTGTAAAACATAGTATATACATTGCAATTTAACAAGAGACAAGAGGAATACAACTTGGAGTTTAAAATGGGAGAAGATGCCATATCAGGTTTGAAAGTTTAAATATCTATGATCAGTAATTCAAAATGATGGGGAAATGTTACACACAAGATACAAGCACAATAATTAAAATGGAGAAAGCCAGATAATTGACAAGCTTGAAGGCAAGTTTTGTTGTATTGCTATATGTCCAACTTACTCTGGGGTATTGAGTGCTGCACTTTGAAGCTACAACAAGAGAAAAGGGTGGGAATAACAAAATCTTCATTGTTAAGATGGATGTGAATCCAAACAAGAAAGGACAAGATTTGAAATTACTGTATACCTGGAGATATTGATGCAGTACCAATTGAGGAAAGGATGACAAAATCAGTTAGGGTGATTTGGACATGTACAAAGGTTACTGAATGCACTAATAAGAAGAGTAAATTTGCATGGTTTTGTGGCATGTGGAAAGGGGGAGAAGGAGACCAAGAAGGACATAGGGAAATGTTGTTAAGAGAGATCTCATGGCAAATGATATAAGCAAATTGAATAGTGTTGTCATCTGCTTGGTTTACTTAATTATCTTGTTATTAGTTGTGAGCATTTTTACAATAAAAATTGATAAAATGATTAATGGATAATGCATAGTTAACCTTTTCTTTTCATGGATATTTTATTTTTTATCCTCATCACTATTTTAATGTGAAAAATTATAAATTGTTTATGGCAAAGAAATTGCGTGTGTAGAATGGATAAGAGAAGGTAGGGTTCTTCTACAAACCATTTGAGCTAAAATTGAATATTGTTGTTATACAGTTCAAACTATTTATGGGGTTTTAGGGATAAAGGTTTGGATATTTTCTAAATAAAGAAAAAGATATTATTTTTTCTATTAAATGTGCTATATTGATTTTCTATAAAATAATATACAAAATTACTCGATTTTTATTCTCCAAAATTTATCTATTTTATAAGATTGAATAAACTTAAATATCAAATTAATCATTTTATTTAGTATTGCCATGCTTCCCCCTTGGTTATTTTTTTGTAAGTTTCCATTTTAAATTGACAAGGACACATGATGCAGGTGGATGCTGCTTTGCTGCTGCTTAGTAATATAACCTCAAATGTGAGTTATCTATTTTACAACTCGAGATTACTGTTAATAAATCTTACATCACATGCTTCTATCCAGGATTTTGTGAATACAAGTGTGATACCTCAAGATGTGTGGGATCTTCAGATTTTCAAACGACCAAATTCAATGTAAGTGTCTTTTGTCTAGATTGCATCAATTACAAAATATGGTTTAAGGTTGTTACTGAATAATTGAAAGTACTTTAACAGTCATGAATAACATCAATCATAAGTTATTTCACTCCTCAAAGAACTAGTTGGAGCTCAAGTGATGAATTTTTTCCATGAACGTGTAGAAAACATTCACACTGCTTAGTAATGAAGCTGGAACATTATCCCAAGTAAAATACCTTGAGATTTGTATTTTAGTTCAATGCCAACATCATGTTTGGACCTTCACACTAAAGTTTAAAGTATTAAACCCTGGCTCAAAATCAGAGTTTCTAATTTCTTTTAATCGAAATTTCTAAATATTTAACTGACGATTGATGATTCTTTTTAAATGCAAATATTAAATTAATATTAATATATAATAAATTTAATAGAAGAATATTTATTATAAGTTTTAATATTATTTTATTATTATAATATTAAAACTTTGGCAATCCTGATATCCGCCATCCCGGTAGACCATCTGTTGGGGTAAATTACTCTCTGCTACTATTTCAAGTCTATTATGTAAACAGTCTCACATCCTGTGAAAGAGAACAGTAGCTACCCTTTTATAGTGCGTTGTTTATGCTGTAGGTTTATACTGAATTGGAATGAGTGGTTTATCTGAAGCTTTAATTGAAGTTGTGAAGCCGGAGTACCAATAGAATGCAGCAACTAATAATTCTGAATTTATTGATTTTAGATTATTTTACTTCCCTTTTCTATTTTTCTTTCTTTATTTTCTGAGTTTGAAATTTGTTATAACATGATACTTTACTGCATTCTTATTTAGCTCATTTGCTTTTTATGCAGATCCATCTTGTATTTCTTCTCATGTTACTTTTCACGAAAAAATTCCCATGTAAGTTGCTAAGGAAGTATTGTGATTTTTTCATGTCATTAATTTACTTGATGTTAGATTCTTAATTAAATTAAGATTGACATCAGCAGAGCTATATCATCAGTGAGTCAGTGCATATAAAAACATTGACATGAGATTCCTTTTTGTAACCTGGAAAAGCCATGCAAGACCCAAGACTACCTTTAACCTGAGATAGGTCCTAGTCAGAACAAATACACCCAAAAGCATGACGTGGAATGCTGTATAAGGACTTTTGGGTACTGACAGTGAATGAGGATCTCAGTATTGGCAACAGCAGATGCGACATGATTGATTAAATTACATGTAATTAACATGATATTAGCTAAAGAACATAAAGACATGTTTGCTTGTAGCAGCAAAGCATGAGCTGTTTCTACAAGATGTTTCTTTCTTTGTTAGAGTATGAGTAAAGTCTATGGAAAAGTATTCTTATTCATTGTAACTAAGTAACACCTTAATCTACTTGCCGTACTGATTTTAAATTTAATGATAAAAAAGCTTTAATATGTAAAATATCTGAGATTGTTCTTTCATATGAAATAATCCATTATGGTGTGAAAAGTCATCAATCAAGGTACAATGCACTAAAGATCTCAATGCGTAGAGACATTACTCTGACTCATATATAAAAGTATGATATAAAAAAAGTTTTGACTCTTCTGACATTTATGCAATGAAAGTCCGAATATGTTCCCCAGCCTAGAAAGTAGATTTCAGTCAAAGGTCAATCAAGTCAAATGATTGTTATCTTTCAACTTCTCTGAGGAAATTATAGGGGTTCTTTAGAAGGCATAAGTGAAAGGAATTCTTGGAGACATTTTTTTGACACCAGATGGGGGGATTCTTGTCTTCAACCAGAGGTAGCATATATGTTCAAATAGGTGTGCCTGGATTAAAAACTAGCCACTGATGTGTCACAAACATTTAGACAGCAAGAAATGTGTGTGAACACCCAAAATGTTTGGGTATCAATGGCCACTAATAGATACTATCTGGTTTTGGACCCCAGAATAGGACAAGGAGGTTATGATGTGGAGATGGCACAAGCAGCATGTCAACTGGAGGCTGCAATAGGTGCCACTTATGCATAATGAGTCAACAGAGTTGCTGTTGTTTGGTGTGTGTTTGGACAAGAGATGCAGCCTCATGGGTGAATGGTATATCTTGTTTGTTGTTGTGGCTCAGGGCCTTGAACTCGCAAGCTATCATGTTGAAATAGATTAATCATATGCACATGATTTACAATCTCTAATATTAGAAAGGCCTGAAATTAAAGAAATATAACAAGGTAATCTAATTATGTTATTTATTTTCAGAAAATGTGTTCAATATAACAACACATAAATATTGGATACTTTCCACTACCCTTTCAATTTCTTTTTATCATATTTTGGAGTTAATTATTTGTCAGTTTACTGATACTTTTGACAATATCTCAAATTAGTTTTATTTTTTAATAAATCATGCTAGACATATGCCAAGAAAGAGAAAACTGTCCCAGAAAGCTAACAAAATCCAATTTCTTGAATGTTAAAGCAATTCCTAAAAAAACCAGTGTTTACCATAGGGGGTAAAGAATCAAGCCAAAAGAAGTCCTATTTATTATCAACCCCTATGTTAGCCCTAACATCATTATCTATTACCTTCCTGGAAGATGTGGGAACCTTGAACGGCAATAGTAGCAGAAGTCTTCAACATTTTATTCCAATGCTTTTTGGACAGGGTAAGGAAAATTAGCTTTGGGGAGAGCAGAGCAAGATTTAAGCTTTCATATGGTTTATTTCTATATTGAGTCATAATCCTTGGTTATACTTTCTGTTTGTTGTTGCATAATAAAGACGATGCTTTGCAAATGTGTATATGGGTAAACTTCTGGCTTTTCTCACTTAAAAGTTAAAAATATTTCTGTTCTGATGAGCCACTTTTGCATTTTATTTATTGTTCTGCAGGCTGACCTCCAAGATATGTTACATCTGAGAAAAAATCTTTTAAGAGCAACTTTGTTGCATCTTAATTGGAAGGTTTGTTTACATAAAATTGTTATGAGCAAAGTATTTTAATCTTCAATATGTATGAAGAAAAATATGGGTAAACAATTTTAATGGCCAAACCCATACATGTGGGGAGGGCATAATGCACCATTTCTTTAGTTACATTTATTTGTTCCTTATTATGCAGGGTTGTTCTATGTTGAATGAGCAAATGGCTTTACTCATTCCTAGTGCTATGTATGCACTTTGTGTAGGTTATGTTCCTTTTACTCAATGTTTTAAAGAAGTTCCTTTGGTTCACAATTATTTTGATGTGACTGATGCTCAAGATGATTCTCATAAGGTATAGCCTAGCCACATCTGCCTGTATTAATATTTTATCTTAGTTTTTATTAAAGTGTCACTAAAAATCTTAGTCATGATGTTAACTGTAGTGTGAAGACCCTAAATACCAATGTGTACTTGAGTTTTTGGATTGCTCTGTGGAAGTTCTCGCAGAGATTGAAAAGATTTCCGAAGTTGAGGTTTGGTGTTCTCACTTAAAGTAGCTTGTCTGTGTTAACATTTCTGATTTTTGGCTAACAAAATTAAATTATTCAGGCTGCACAAATGAAGATATGCCCACATGTGCGGGTTTCACGGGAAACAAGTGATCAGCTATTGCGTGAGATGGAGGCCTCTATTCTTGGAGCTTTGGTTGAAGAGGAGATTAACAAGAGGCATTTGCCTGATACTTTATTAATATGTTCTCTCTTCTCTAACCTGCTTTATGGTTATATTTTCACAAGGTTTGTCTCATTTGGGTCATCCATTATCTATTTTGTATGCATTTGGTACCAAAGCAATGGTGTATATGCTCCCTAAATTGATAGTGTAGAACTGTAAATTATGGAGTTAATTATTGTATTGGGTATTGAAGTTAGTAATTAGTATGAATGCGAGTGAACTATCCGAGGAAGGTTATGGTTTGCTACTTTGGAGTACTTGAATGAAATGTAATTAGAAGTCTTATTTTAGTTTATTATTATAGTTTTGAAAGTAATTTTAGCTTGTAGGAGGAGGAATGACACCATACTTTTGGCTTCACTAATACTTTTAATGCTCATGGAAGGAAATTGATTCCTTCTATTCCACGAATATCTCTGGTTCAGATAGATATATATATATCCATCCAAAATGTGAACCACATTAAGAATATTTTCTGAACAATCCTGAAAATCCTCTTTTTAGCCTGCCTCTCCGGATTGAACTTAATTGTACCAAAGAATTGTCATCACAAATCGGCTGATCATTATTCTGACTTAATTCTTTCATGAACAGTCTCTTTCATCCATGAATTCTCCACTGAATTTTGAATTTTCCATCCAGTTTTAACCTCCTTTTCCTCTTTCTTGAGTTTATCAATCCTGTTATCTTTGATTGCTAATCTTCTGCAATGTCTTTGAGCATGTCCTATGGTTTGACAGTGATCACAAAATACAGGCAATCCTTCCTTTTCCACTAGAATTTACTGGAGAAGCTACTCATTTAAGTCAAGATGAATTTGGTTGAGTGGATCAATAAATTTAATTTTGGAAATGAAGACAATGAACATAATAATGTTTTCTGAAAACCATACAGGCCCATGTGGTGATTAGTTTAGTGAAAATACTGCACAAGGAATTAGTTACAATTTTGTGTTTTGAAGAGTAATGAAAAATAGTAGGTTAAAATTTGTTTTTCTGCATTTACATTTTCTAGGACCTGAAAAGTAGGAGGTTTAATATGATAACTTATTCGTAGTTTGTCTTATGGTTTAGTGTTTTTTTTTTCTCTTCATCTTTTATACCTGCTGGATTATTCCATATAATGCAGTGCTGCTGTTAAGAACCCAAACTGTAATTGTTTTTACTCATATCACTCCTTTTACTTGATTTTTACTATTTTACCCTATCCCTTTGTTTTTGACTTTTATACATGGTTGTGTTGTTTCAGGAAAATTAATGTTTCATTTTGTTCAAAATTAAGCCAATACTTGCAACTGATGCTTGACAATGCTGTAAGAATTATTCAAGAAGACATCGACCTCCAGGTTTTTAGCTGCTTAGGTTGTGATCCTACTTGTGATGATACGAGTCCTCTTGTTTCTTCCGTGCATTGTTTTCTTTCATCTCCTATATGTATCGAATTGAGGGATCAAAATTTGATGGACTTTGCCCCATTTGGTCAGTTAATCCATTCTGTAGAGAGACTATTGAAAGCTTTTGTTAATCTATATGAAAGTTATTCTCAGCATCTGATGTACCTTCAGTCTGATTCCATCACACAAGATATAGCTGCTACTGATAATATTCAAAGTTCTTTTCCAAATGACAGAAGTATAAGCAGGATTATGGACATGGAATTGGATGTTAATGATGATTCTAGAGAGGTTGATACTTTACCTGTTGGGAAAAAAATAGGCAGTGATGATTCATCTTCTGCAGAGAAAAGGAAAATGGGCATGATATCCCTTATTTCCAGTTTTTTCTCTGCTTCTCTACTTACCTGGGATATCCTCTTTAAGTTAATGGAGAAAGAAAATGATCATAAGGTAGGCTTTCCATACAGTAATAACCCAATAGTGTTCATGAATTTACTGGTACAGTAATAGTATTAATATTTTCTTTCTGATTGAATAGTTTATTTATTTATTTTATTTTGCTTCTTTTCAAAATTCAGGTGCGTGGAAAAATATTGTATCATCTCTGTCAACATCCTCTCTGGTCTTCTTCCGGACAATTTATTGATTTGGTATGAAAATAATCAAGTATAAATTTCTTTAAACTATATCAAATTAAACAAAAAACATAACCTCTACTTTCCTTGTGCTCTTTCTGTAGGTGAATGTAATGAATGATATCATTATTGAGCAAGTTGGACTCCGGCTTGCTTGTGATTCTGTATTGCTTTCTGCTCATACTTTGCTAACTAACTTATCTGCCCTGGATGCTGTTGGTAAGGAAAAATGTGGCTTGTATTTAACGGAAGTGGAAACTAAACAGGTGCTTCTTAATTTTAATGCTTTTGGATTTTAGTCTGGATTGGTTTTTAGGGACCACAAGTCTATTCATTTTCTTTAATCAATTATACAAAATAAATATGAATTGCAAAAGAGAATTTTAGTTATAAGATTGGTAATAGTAGCTAGATAGTAGACGGGCACCTTCCTAAACCACTATAGCGGGATAGTGGCAGTAGGATGAGTGGTATTTCATCTTAAGTATGTACTTGAGGGAGTGCATGAGAAAAAGAGTTTTAGAGATCTTAACTTGGGTCTCTCTGCCATATATGCATGTATGTATGAATGTATTTATATAAGGATCAATGGTTTACAACGGAAGCTTAGGAAAAAAGAAAAAAAATATACTAGAGTTTATCCCTAGCATTCTAGGTTACAAGAAGATACAACTCAAAAAAAAAAAAAAAACTTTTTTACAGAAAATAATATAAACTATTCTAATACTCCTACCCTAGATGGAGCATACAAATTGTATGTTTCGAGCTAATTGAATTTGAGGGTCCTCTTAAGGATTTTGTCAAAATGTCTTTAAGTTGATCATTGGAGCCAACAAACTCAGTTCAAATTTCCTTTGACAACAACTTTTCTCTAACAAAATGACAATCATTTTCTGTGTTTTGTTCTTTTATGAAACACTAGATTATAATTGATTTGACATCAAAGGTTACAAAACAATCTAATAATTTAGTTAATTGACCTAAAGAGATAAGGTTAAAGGGGCTTGCAAGATTTAATAGAAAAATGGAAACATAGCTAACTTGTTGAGAAACAACTTTGGATCCATTTTCTAAGGTTGAGTTGGGCAAATTTTGGAGAAGAGAAGAGACAAATGAGGTATTACCAAAAATATGATCACAAGCACCTGAGTCTATTATCCATGGACTTTGACTTTATATGGATTGTGAGATGCAGAAGGTTGACAGATTAGGAATTATGGAAAATTGTGCTTTGGTGCTTGATTTTAACCTCAAATATTCTTGATATTCTTCGTCTTAGAAATTTGGTTAGCTGTTTGAATCATGGAGATATTTACTATCTTGTTAGGAAAACCATGCAAAGAGCAACACTTTTCCTTAGTGTATGACTCATTCTTTTACAGTAAGAGCATTGAGTACGTCTTCGACCACCACACCCTCCTCTATTGTCATGACCTCCCCTTCCACGAGTAGATAACTTGAGATAAATAAAAAGAGATGATATTATTTTAGAGATCTAAATTCCCCTCTCTTAAGTTTTCATGCTTGTAGTAACAGTGTAGTTCTTAGATACAATTAGGAGAGGGAAGAGTAAAAATCAAGAAAAGTCATATCTAGAGTACTAGGTAAAGAGACAGCTACAACACAAGACAACTTTTCAATAAGCCTATTTAAGACTTATTCTAACACTCCCCCTCTAGTTGGATCATACAAATTGTATGTACTGAGCTTGGAACATATAATTTCAATTTGAGGCGCTCTCAAGGATTTTGTAAACAGATCTTCAAGTTGATCATTGATTTCGACAAACTCTATACAGATGTCCTTCGACAACAACTTTTCCCAAATGAAGTTATCGTCAATTTTGATGTGTTTATCCATTTTTGGGACTTTTCAATTGTTGGCTGAAAAATTCTGCAAGTTGACACTGGCTGAAGTATGACAACAATTAAATGGTGAAGTATAACAGAGAACAGTTAAAAGGTGTTGTATGACAGAGAAATAGGTAGAATAGGGAGAACTTTTTGAAAATTGGAAATTGAGTTTTTGTGAAATCTGAAGAGGGTCTAAAGCCTAATGTGTGTATGTGTATGTATTTGATTTTCAGACTTCAATACAGACATATCTCTTTATTATGTGGTAACTGGCTTTTTCTATTACCACATTATTGTCTTTACATTGTGATAATGGAGCCTTATACTTTTGTTACTCTAGCCTACTTCTCTTTTCATTCCAGACTTAATATCTTCATAAACAGGGTTTTTGGTTAGAAAAGTAATGAAAGAAATTCGAAATTTTTTGTGCAAACTGACATGGCAATTGATTTGTTTTTGCAGTGCTTTCTTTCTCTAGGAAATGTTGTGCTTAAACTCTCGGAGGTTGATCTTGATTGGTTTGGACGGGTGAAGCTTATTGATTCCATTTGCAATCTTGTTTTACTCGATCCTCAAATTGGTCAGGTGACTTTTAGATTTTTCCTGACTAGAATTTCCATGGTTCTACTGGGCCTACTGGACATCGATATAGTCTTAATTGCATGATAGAGAGAATAAACGTAATGAATAAATAGATATGGACAGAGGGTGGAGTGGAAAATATTTGCTGTGCCATGCTACCCTATGGATTTTTTAAAGGCATTTCTCTTACCATGTTGAGGGAGTGGATAGCTTTGCTTCCATGATATTTTCTCTCTCTGATTTTCTTTTTCCTTTAAGGAAGATCCTTTACCATCCTAATCTTGTAACACTTTGTGGATGAGACCTTTTGTGAAATGCTGTTTCTTTCTAGGTCTGTATCTCTCATTTAGTTTGCTGATAACTTTTGGAACTGGCTTTATTTCTTTCGACTTCAATGATTCCATTACTTCTGTTTTTACAGACTATGATAGAACGATTACTTTTTATGCTTAAAGATATGGACTATCGAGTTCGATTATTCTTAGCAAGGAGGATTGGCGTTCTTTTCCAGACATGGGATGGTCATGAAGAGCTTTTTCAGGACATTTGGTGGGTTGCACTTTAAGTGCCCCAAGCAGTTTAACTGTCGATGATATCAGTCATTTTGAATAAAATGTCTTCCTTTGCAAATGGCTTTTGGGAAGTTTTGGTTATTGGTTTTTTTCTATTAGTTAAAATCTGTGTTTTCATGTGAGCATAGGTTGTAGTCAGTCATTAAACCTTCAAGGTTTAAGGAGATTCATTGTATCATTTTTTTGGTGGTTCTTGCAGTGTGAATTTTGGTGTTCAGATGGTTGTCTATTCCAAAGGAAAAGTCATCCATGCAAAGGAGGTGCTAGCTGCTGGTCCTCAGCCTCAACCTATAATGGAAACTGTTGTGATTACTCTCATGCATCTTGCTTTACACAGTGAGAAAATTGAGTTAGAGGTAAACTATTGATTATGGATTTGGTTTTTATTTTCTTTTATTGTTATGTACCCTCTGTGCCTGGGAAATGTTTTTCTGATGTATGATACAAAATGTTCTGGATTTCCTTTTATATAGCTATATTTGGATATACATTGATATGGATTATACAGAGCCCGTTGAGTATTTGGTGACCCTTGATACTATTATGCAGGCTGTTTTCATGATATGTGTGGTTTCGGCCATTGATCCTTGTCACAGGTAAAAATAATTTTACTTACCATTTTAAAGCTTTTACTGTAGCTTCTTATGTTGTGCAGTTTCTTTTAGGGAATTAGTCAGTGCAGTGCTCGACAACCTTTCTAGAGAGCTTCAGTATATGACTAGAGTGAAGGTAATTAAGGCTATGCTATGACTCTTGTTGAGATTGTAGTTACCTATGCTCTGCCTCTATGTCTGCAGCTTGGTATTTTTAAAATGTGCTTAAGATCCAAAGGCTTTTTTGCACAAAAGACAATTTATTGTTACGAACAAATTAGGTTGTAGTATTTTTCATGAACAAATTTTTTAGATGAATATAGCATATAGGGGACAAAAGGTATGTGCTCTAAAATGGTAAAGGAGAAAAGAAGTATAAATAAATAATCAAGGATGAAAGCATTGTCATGAGCTAAACACAAATGAGAAACCATAAATGAACATAATGTGGATGTGCATTCTTGAATTCCTAGAGTATAACAAAGATTTCCTTTAATTAATATTTAATGATTGGTTTGTTGGCATGATATGATAGGATAAGAGAATAACATGATAAGCTAATGACATGATAGGATAACAGCAGGATAAGTTATAATCTTATCGTATATAGTGCTTGATGCACAAAAGGTAACAAACTAAGTAATATGCCATGATATAAATTATGTTAAAATGATAAATTTTCTTTACAATTACATATATTTTTATAAAGGTTGACTTTTAATTTATATTTTACAAATTATGAAAATTATAAAAAAACATAAGTTTAACTATACCATACAAAATTGTATTTATTTATATAGCTTTTTTTATATAATAATTTTTTTATATAAGATTTTAAAATTCTAATTAATATTTTAATAATAGTTATTTAATTTTAATATTTTAATATATCTGTTATGAGATATAAGATAATATGTTAAATAAAAGTTATTGTATGTATTATTATATACATTACATTCTCATATATATATATATATCTATTAAATATTAGTATTAGGAAAATTATATTTTATTTATACAGTTGCTTTTTCTTAAAATTATGAACAAATTATATGTTTTCTTAAATATGATTCATATACTTTTCTTGAAAAGTATTTGAATAATTTTTTTTTAATAATTTATTTACCATTATAATTTAAATTTAGGTGTCAGTGTTATATATATAATGAGAGTAAGAAATTTTATCCTATCATGTTGAACTTAATCCATATCCTCCTTTAGGATTAGATATACATCAAAGTGACCGGATAATATAAGTGATTAGATGGTGCTATCATATCATGTTGGTGCAACAAACAACTAATGGTTATCCTATCATATCCTACTTGCCAAATGGTGCTATAATCTGATTCAGTTTCTATCAGTGTAATATAACCTTAGTTGACTTGCATTATAGCTACATTCTAGCTTCTGTTTTCTCTTAAAGCTGGGTATGCGAAAGCCTTGTTATATAGATGGGATACCACATTCTAGTTTTGATACTGGTTTTTCAAGAAACTATTATGTTATGCTTTCAAAGATTAAAAACCTTATGAATTGTTTTCTTTGAATTCAAATTTCTTTTATGCAGTACATAGAAGAGCTTTTGGGATCAATTCTCTTTTGTTGGGTAGCATGCGGCGTAAGCTTAGCTGCACTTGTTGAGGTAATATATGAGGTGATGTGCAAGGTATACCTTGTTTTTTTATTTATGTACAATGTCACAAAGGCTGTTAGTGGAAAAGGCCGAATGTGTCACCTATATATATAGGTATATAACATCAACAAGGTAATATATTCTTCTTAGGTCTAGTCCATAAATTTTTTACTAAATCTTGAATGAGTTTGTTGGAGATCCCATATTGACCAGAAATATGACTAAATTATAGTATATAAGTGGGTGCAAACCTCATCTTACAATTCATTTTGTAAGGTTGAGTTGGGTTTAAAGTACATTTTCTAAGAGGTGAAGTACTAGGACTTGAACTCTGGAAGAAAATAAGTAATTATTTTATTGATAAGAATCACATCAATTACATTCTCATCATCCTTAATGTAATAATCAAAACCTTTAAAAAAGGAAATAAAAATATGTTGAAATAAATAGGAAGATTATGAAGATATTTTTTCTTCATTATTATGGAGGTTTTGAGAATATTTTTTATCCTAATTGGCCACTCTATCAACTAGAAATCAAGAATGCCTTCCTAAGTGGTGAACTAGAAGAAGTGCATATGAAAATTACCTCGTGACTTGAACCATCCAGAACCTGAAGATGGTTTGTAGGCTCCAAAAATCTCCCATTGGCCATAACCAATCTTTGACAACGTGGTTTCATAGATTGACTCGAGTTGTCATGGATGACAGGTTCAACTAATGTCAATCAAATCACACTATTTTTGTCACACACTTCGTGGAAGGGAACCTTGTACATTGTTTATGTTGCTGATATCATTATCTCAAGTAATTATTATGATCGAATCTAGCATCTCGAGGGACTTTTGACCAAAGAATTCAAAGTCAAGGACTTGGGTTGGCACCAATAATTTCTAAGGATGGAAGTTGCTTGGACAAAGAATGGTATTTATCTATCAGAAAGGACTTTAAGAAACCGACATACTTGTGTGCGAAGCAGGTAATACTCCCATAGAATTGGAAAGGAGAGGTGAAGAAGAAATTCCACCAGCTCATAAAAATAGATATCAAGCCTAGTTGGGAAGCTAATCTACCTAACTCACTAGGCCCAACAGTGGGTTTGCTTTGAGTTTGGCTAGTCGTTATACATCTAATCCAACTGAGGCCCACGTGAAAACAATGAGCAAAATTTTGCAATACCTGAAAGGTAAATTAGGTCGAGACATGCATTGAAGTCTATACTGTCTCGATTTGGGTAGGATGCCCCTCTGATAAGAAATCAACTACATGCTACTGCTCCTTTGTGTGGGGAAACTTTGTGATTGGAGAAGCAGGAAGCAAGCTCTGGTGAAAAGGAGTAGTGAAGAAGCTGAATTTAGAGTTATGGCTCAAGGTATCTGTGAAGAAATCGGACTTAAGAGGATGCTGGATGAAATCAAAATCCCTATCAATTGCACTAGGATGATTTTATGTCACAATAAAGTTGCTATAATCATTGCAAAGAATCCAGTCCACCATGATAGGACAAAACATATGGAGATTGATCAACACTTCATTAAAGAAAAAATTGTCCATGGTATTATAAGTGTTGACCATGTTCCACCATGCAGACAAACATTAATCTTCCTGACAAAGGCTTTTCCAAGGAACATATATGAAAAAACTAGATCCAATATGGTATAGACATCTACCACCCAAATTGAGGGATAGTGTTAAAGATCAGAACATATTAATTGAAATCTGTTGGAGATCAGTACATAATAATCAGAATCATCCAATTCTGATTTGTATAACCTATAATAGGATTTAATGTTAATAAGATCAGTTTTATTTCCTTATTTAGGTACAACATTTATATGGACAATTGTTTCCCTGATTTTCAGGGATAGATTAGTAAACTTGTTTATTCCCCAGTATTCTATTTATACCTCTTTTATATTTTTCCGAAATCAGAAAATATACATCATACTTTCCACATGAAGATATTTTTTCCTAATTGTTATGAAGATATTGAAAACATTTTTTATCCTAATGATCTTCTATTGACAACGCTAGATTATACCTTGTTTTTGCTTTATGTATTATGTCGCGTAGCCTGTCAATTGAAAAGGAAGTTTGTGCTACCTACATAAGAACATGAACAAGCTTAGTGTTATATTTTAAATTCGATTTTATTATAAAAAATAAAAGGATATTGATTGGCTTTATGTTATCAATATAACACTTACATAAGCCTTACCTACCCATCACCAAATTTTTTTTAGCTTTTAGGCAAGTTGGTTGTTGAAATAATATTAGAGTCTCTATGATTCAATGGTCATGAGTTTTATGGTTGCCATCCTTGTTATTGAAGTAAACAAATAGTCAAATTCAGTATCTGATAATGTCATTGGTGGGTGGTATTCATGATTTATGTTGTGTACTGGAGATCCCACATCAACTAGAAAAATGAACAAATTATAGTATGATGATTTGGTGCAAACCTCACCTTATAAGCCGATTTACGTAAGGTTGAGTTAGGCTTAAGTGTATTTTCTAATAGAGACAAAAGCCTTAAGAGATGAAAAGGTAAATTGTATCTCAGGAAAACTAACTATAAATGAAGAGTATTTAGCAGTTTATATCTGACTAAGAATGCTAACTAAGTCAACTAACTCTAACTAACTGAGTAACTATTTGAGTCTAACTAAAAGTTATGTAACAGCTAAACTTATTTACATTACAAAATGTATCAAGAGTATAAACTATGGTAATAGTTAGTGATAAAAATATTGAATGTCATCTAAAAGTTCAAATTTTTGAATATAATAAATATTAAATATTAGTGATGCACTGGCTGGTGGTTTTGTACCAAGTATTGCTGGAATTTGCTGTTGGAGATGGTGGAGGTCGCACCATGAAAAGAAGGATGGATGTGTTTCTCAGTGTGATTGTGTTCGCCGAGGGGAGAAGGGTGTATTGGAATATTTAGGGTTTTACCATCTTGTGAACGTGGTGGGGGCTTTACAACTTTGTTCTCCTCCAAATACCCTAATACAACACTGCTTGGAGCAGACACACTGCACAACTATTCACTTGATTTTCCCCACTTGCCTTACTACTCACCAAAGCCACAACCACCTCTACTAGTCACTGTTGTAAACCCACCAACAGCACCAGCCCCCCCATCCACCACCTTCCTTCATAGGGTAATTTTGTTGTTTATTTATTTATGGTTTATAATACTATTCATTAGACTATTGGGTACGAGGCAAATGCTGGATAGAATAAGAGCTTACGTGACAAGTATGATCATATCATTTATGATTTTGATCCTCCTCTCTAATTGTATCATAACAATCAAACACAGCCTGAACAGGAATGTTACTTGAATATGTGTTGCGCTTGTTCTTCTTGTGCTGTGTCATGTTCTGATTTATTTCTTGCCAAACATAGTTTTTTCCACCCTCCTTATTTGTTCCCTGAATTGAGATAAGTTTCTTGTAGATAAACTCTGCAAATCTAAAATTCGATTTCTATGTTTTTATTGTGATAATGGTATTCTTTTGCTGTACTCTGTTAAAAATTTCTTTGGCATAAATAAAAAAAGTTTGCTTTGCAGACAAGGCACCTTTTCTTACCTGATGTAGATCCTGGTTATTTCCTCCAATATTGTTGCCCATGGCTACTTCCTGCTCTTCTTATCAATGAAAACAGTTCTGATCTCAATTGGGTTTCCAAGGTATGAGCAGTTTCTCTTAGGGATGATATCTTTGATACTATTAGTGAAGCTTCTATCGTTTAAAAAATATTAAGATGCTATTGCCATGGAATATGATTTAGTAGTTGTGCTGCCTCATTTATTGTATGTCAGGATACTGACATTCTAGTAATTGTTTATAGGTTTGTTTGGAGGAAATTTCTTCGCAATTTCTTCTAATAGAAAAAAATAAGGAAAAGTGAAATTAGCATCATTAACTATAATTAACTTATGCATGAGTTAAAATCAGGTTTTGCTGAAGATAATCAACATCATTAACTACAAATTAGCTTATCCATGGGTTAATTTTAGCTTATGGAGAAGCTAATTTCATTTTTTCTCCTAGTAGTACAAATGAAGAAATTTCTCGAAACTGCCACTATTCTTGTTTATTCTGGATCTGACAGAATTCTTTTATGCAGGTCACTTGTCAACCTTTGACAGTTCTTATAAAAAACCACTTCACTTCCATATTTTCAATTTCCATGGCTTTGCACTGCAGTAAGAAACCAGGATCAGAGAAGGGAACAGTAGTGCTTCAGAGTTCCATTTTGCATTTTGCTCAGATAACTGAGAAAGAACGGGACAAGCTCATAAAGAGACACATGGTATGCTTGACTGCACTGTAGGGCTTTTGTTTTAAAGAAAATATTCTTTGCGTTTGATTATGTGTTGACTACAAATCAATCTTCGTCCATTTTGAAGTTCCTCTCAGTAGCTTTTTTATTTTACTGAATTTTGACATGAAAACTGGTATGTGGTGTCCCAAATAAACCATGGAAAACATTGTCCTACCTTTGGTATAGTATTTAGAGGAAACTATTTTCTTTATTATTTATTACAAGTCATCAAATGATAGAAAAGTGACTTCTTTACAAATCTACCTATAGATTTTTTTATAAAAAGTGTAGGTTTTTAATATTCAGATTAAAATATCTTTTCCATGAAAATTTCCATACATCAAAATTTTTCAGGAATAGTTTCTACTAACATGTTTTTTTTTTCTGCTATTTTCCTTGAAAACTTTTAGGCCCTTAATTTTGTTCTTACCTTCAGTTCAATCACATGCACTTTGCCATCATATATGTGCAGTGTTGCAATTAAGATACCAGCTGTTGACATGTGCAGTAGTAATTTTTTTCTAAATCATTTTTAACTGAAGTTGTTTAAGGATACATTTCTTCGCTATTTAATATTATATTCTTGAACTTTGTCTGTCTAGGTCTCTATTGTCAGCTGTATTTTATCTTTGTGCTCTTGTTCATCGAACGCCATAGCCCCTTATTTTTCAAGGGATATAGTGTCTCTTGAAATTCAAACAATTGTTGATGGATTTTTGGACTCGTGAGTTTTCTTTTATTCCTTGGTGTTTATCTTCTGTTCCAATTTGAGTTTGTTCTTAAAATGAAATATATAATTGTTGAGATGTAGGGATGATAATCATGCAAGTGCTTCTGTTGTTGACAAGATCAACATTTTTCGCCCAGATAGGGTTTTCATGGTAATTTTTTGACATAAAACTCGACAACCATTTTGTTATCCTTTTCCCTGCTTACCATTTTCTTTGTTTTCCAATTGTTTCTAATAAATTCAACACTTTTGGAATTGGAAGTTTTTGGTAGAAGTTCATTATAAAATTGCAGCAGCAGCTCATTACAGGCACAAGTGCCACCGGTTGGCAGGAATTGAGGTGCTTATGAGTACTCTTGGTCAGAGAGCTGCTGTTTTAAGCACTTCCAAGTAAGTTCTATGGCCTGAAATTTATCTATGGCTTTTAAATTACATTGTACTCAAAATCTAGTGTACCTGTAGTGTTGGTGGGTTTGATATTTGACCTTGGTATTGATCATTTACTTACATGTTGAGTAAATGTAGTTACCTTCTCAACTTGATTGGGTCATTGATTGATTGTCGTCCTTTACAAGACCAATGTTGTCGAATACTCAGTGCATTGTTGCTACATCTTAAAAGGAATATATCTACAGATGTGACCGTTATGCTTGGAGAACAGCTCCAGGTATACTCTTTTTCAATTTGCACTGTTTTTCCAGTCTTGTTTTTCATTTTTGCACTGTTTTCAAATATTCTTCTTCCCTATTTAAACTTATGTTCTGTAGAACGTGTTCTATCCAGTTTCTTGTTTCGAAGTTGGTGGCATGCTGCATTCCTTCTAAAACCAAAGTATTGTGTGATACCACTGTATCACAAGCTTTATCTCTGCTCCATATGTTAACCGTGGACTCTGATTCATCTATGTATGATTATGTTAAAGTGAGTATCTGAAATTCAACTGGTATCTGTGGTATTAAGGATATGGTCTATTACAACTTTGGAGATATATGAAAATAATTTCTTATAGGAATTGGAGCCATTCCCTAAACTAAAAATATTGGATGAGATAAGGAAGTTCCACAAAGAATTATGCCACACTTATTCTATACGTGACCACTTAATGAAGGTAAATAAATATCATTTTCCATTGCATTTTTATGGCAGTACGACATGAAGTTTAAAGCTAATTTTTTCTTGTTATCTGGTACTTTGTTATTTTCAGTTTGTGAAGAAGTCTTGCTACCTTCCACCAAGGTTGCTTTTATCAAGGTTGCTTCCTTTTCCAACATACATTCCTATGCTATTATCTTCCTAGTTTTCAATGATTATGGCCTTAGATATCTTCTTTCTTTTAAATATAATTAAAAAAAGTATTGGTTGCAAAGGAGTATTCTTATTTCAGATATAACGGGTTGAACCCTTTATATGTTTCTTATCTATAAATACATAACTCTATTTGTTCTTTATAACGGTGCGTCTGAGTCCTTTTTTGACGGGGATTACCAATGTGGGGATCACCTTGTCGTTCTTGTTTTGAATATGCCTTTTTCATCCTGATCAAAGTTCGTTTCCTTTTTGTATGGCCTTTCTATTGCCACTGTGTAATCCATCCATCTTCACTAATTATGTCAATGTTCATCTATCTATTGATAAATTGGATGGAACTTATTATGATATTTGGGCATTAAAATTAAACCATGGGTTAAGAGTTAGGACTATTTTGATCATCTTACCCATAGTGTGATCATTATTGTTGAAAATGAAGTTTGCCATTGGTTGAAAATTGATGTTCAATTATGCATTGTCCTCATGTCTACTATTCACTCATCTTTAAAACAAATATTTCGTGCTTATTAGTCATGTTCAGAAGTTTGGGATCAGGCCAAATTATTGTACACCATTGGTACTCAACATTTTTATTGTGTTTGTCAAAATCTCCTTAATGTTGTCTTGATGGTACAATGACTGAATATCTGGGTAACGTTCATGCTCTTCACAATTTCAACGAGTTATTGCCTTTTGTCTCTATTACTTCTTAAGAACTCGGACAAAGGTCAAAGTTCTTCATGTTATTGGCTTTACGTGGGCTTCCTAATGTTATTCACATATCCATGATCAGATTTTCGGATCCCTAGTTGGGCCTAATTTTACTTCCACTTATTTCACCCTTTTGCGTGAGCCAAGTAAGCCAACCACTGATACACCTGCTTCCGCTACTGACTCTTCTACTTTGGTATCTTACGTGATGATCGCAATTGCTCTCGCAAGTCATGTAAGGGTGTCACAAGTGTGAACATTATCACAAGCTAGGCCACAAAATGGAGTGTTGTTATGTCTTACATGGTTGCCCTCCTTGATCAGCTGCCGTTGCCCTAATTTTTTTGCCAATTGTCTACTCTAGGCCCTACTTCAAGTGATTCCTCAGGACAACTTGTTTTCAATAAATTTCTCGAATTGTATGAAGATCGTCAAAACTCTAGGTCCACTGCTTTTGTTTCACACACAAGTACATCTTTTGCTGGCCTCACTCACTACAATTTTCTTGGCCCATAGGTTCATGATTCAAGTGCCACAAATCACATTACTGGTGACAAAATCTATTGTTTCCTTCTTTGTCTACTTCTGGTTATTTACCTGCCATTATAATGGCCAATGGTTCTAGGGTCTCATCACATGGTGTTGATACTATTCATCTTCTTTCTTCTTTTTCTATTGATAATGTTTGTTATGTCCTTGTGTCTATATTTATCTTATTATCCATTAGTCGTCTCACCTGTTCCCTTGATTGTATTATTTCTTTTATCAAAGGTTTTTTTTTTCTATACAAGACTTGAGTCCGGGACAAATAATTGGCACTAGTTGTGAGTACAATTTAGAATTTCATTATTTTGTAATGTTTATTGATGATTATTGAAGATGTACTTCGTTATTTTTAATTAAAAATCGTTTTGAGTTGTTTTTTAAATTACAATCCTTTTACAACGCAATTAAAAATCAATTTGTAGTTTCTATTCGAATCTTATGCAGTGATAATGCCCGTTAGTATCTTTCTCATTGGTTTCAAAATTTTATGGCTTCGCGTGACATTCTTCCTCAAACATCATGTGGTTATATACCTCAACAAACATCTTGTTGAAACAACTCGCCCAATTTTAATCCACGGTAAGATTCCTCAATGTTTTTAGGGTGATATTGTTTGTAGTGCGTGTTATATAATTAACTGCATGCCATCCTTGGTTCTAGATAAGAAAATTCTTCACTCTATTTCATTTGCTGATGAAGCTCTCCATCCCTTATCTCCTAAAGTCTTTGGATCCACATGTTTTGTTCACAATTTTAGTCTTAGTCTTTGAAATTATTGCTCTATAGAATAGTGGAACTTGAGAGCTTGTTCCTTTACCTTCTGGGAAACATGTTGCTTGTAGGTGAATTTTTGCTATCAAAGTTGGTTCTAATAGTACTGTTGATCGTCTCATGGCTAAAGGTTATATACAAATTATTGAGTTGGACTATGGTGACACTTATTCTCCATTGGCAAAAATTGTCTATGTTCGCTTATGCCCAACCATAGTTGTCCTTCAACAACGACCTCTTTATCAATTGGATCTCAAAAATGTTTTTTCGTGACGAAGATCATTTAGTTTTTTACCATCACTCGAGTTTTAGGTGTACATATCTAGTAATATTTGTTTATGATATTATGCTTACAGATTTATCGGAAAAAGTTTATATGGAGCAACCTTTAGGTTTTGTTTCTGAGGAGGAGTCTTCTGGGTTGGTATGTCACTTTTGCATATCTTTATATGGCCTCAAGCAATCCCTAGAGTTTGGTTTGGAAAATTTTGTAATGTTGTTCAACTATTTAGTATGACTTATAGTAAGGTAGATCATTTACTTTTTTACTGTCACTCGAGTACTAGGTGGGTCTATCTAGAAATATCTATTGATGACATTGTTCCTAACAGGAAATGATCATCATGGCGTCTCACAAGTAAAACAAATCTTTGGTCACCACTTTTAGACCAAAGATCTTGGCAAACTCAGATATTTATTGGGGATTGAGGTAGCACAATCCAACAATGGTATTGTTATCTTTCAAAGGAACTTTGCATTGGATATTTTTGGAGGAAACTAATTAACGAGTCTAGAATCTGTTGACACACCTATGGATTCCAATGTCAAACACCTTCAAATCAGGGGGATCCTCTCTCAGATACTACGAAGTACAAAAGATTAGTTGAAAAATCAAAGGCTTAGTTACCTTTTTAGTTCCTATATTGAGGACCAAAAGTCAATTTAGTTTCGAGATTATTAAAAAGTTCAATATGGTCCCAAATTTTCTTAAAACAGTTTAATGTGGTTCATTATGTTAGATTGCTCTCATTAAAACAGATTTACCTCAACAATTGAACCAATGAACATTGATTAATGTGTTACCATGTTGAATTGTTTGGAAAAAGTTGGGACCAAGTTGAACTTTTTAAGAAAAGTTGGGGCAACATTGAACTTTTTAAAATTTGGAGGATGTAATGGATATTTAGTACTCTGAGTCATTAAGACATTTCCTTTCCAGTCAGTGTGGTGAGTCAATTTCTTAATTCCTCATGTGTAGATCATTGCAATGCAGTCATTTGTATATTGAAGTACATTAAATGTTGTCCTAGAAAAGGTTTTCTATATGGTCACAATATCTATATTAATGTTGTCTGTTATTTAGATTGTGATTGAGTAGGATCTCATTCTGATAGAATTTCCATTGCTGGAGCTTGTCTCTCCATTGATGATAACTTAATCTATTAGAAGAGCAAAAAACAAATTGACTACTTCTATGCTTATTTGGTTTCAACAATTAATGATAGAATTGCAATTGGAGAGGTCACTCAAATGACACTTATATGTGACAATCAACTCGTCATAATAGCTAAGATCCCGTCTTTGATGAAAGAACCAAACATATTGAGATAGATTGTCATTTTATTTGAAAAAAAAATTCTATCTGGATACATCAAGACTAAGTTTGTTAATTTGAATAATCAATTAGCATATGTTTTCACTATATCTTTATGGGGACCTAGAATTGATTATATTTGTAACAAGCTTGGTACATGTGATTTATATGCACTGACTTGAGGGGAAGCGTTAGATGTAACAGGCTTAGCCCATACATTTTGTTTGTTTCTTATTTGTAAATACATAACCCTATTTGTTCTTTATACTCAAGGGATTGATCTCTTTTTATTTTATTTTAACATTTATAATACTTTGTACTATATGTTCATGAGTTTGTCTAGCAAGAGAGACAATTATTTACCATGTATTTGAATATATTGATTGAAATATTAAATGGTCAGCATTATTGAATATATTTATCATGTATTTGAAATATTGCTGGAAAGTTTCCGTGATTCTTCATTCCTGAATCGGTTTTTTCTCAGTCTCCAGGCATTGCATAAGAAGTTATTGAATGTAGAAACCCTTCAAAGAGGAGGCAAGGTAGAAGGTTTTTCTAAAGACATATATTGGCAGGGTGATCAAGAAATTGTGCATGCAGTCTGGAAACTTGTTCACATGTGTGGTTCTAATGATGCAAATGAAGTTCGGGAATTGGTTTCAGATTTCATTTCCAGGGTAATGATTTTATTAGTTTTAGATTTTTCTGATTATATGCAGTTACACTTTTTCTCACTTTTGGAAATTTGGTTCCTTTGTTCTTCCTGTGTTGCTATAGGTTGGCACTGGAGACCCATACTCTGTTGTATTCCATCTTCATGACAAAACTAGTCATATTAGTGTTGGTAAATCTATTGATACCAGTAGTGCGATAGAAATCAGTTCTGACATGGATGCATGCTTATCTGAAGAACATTTGGTTGTCCTTATGAAAATCCTCATGAAATATCTGATGGATGATTCTGTGAAAATTGTTGATATGGCATCACAAACCCTTCGTGTAAGTCTTCTAAATCGCAATAGTCTTCTAATCAAACTTAATATATGGCACTTTTAAAAAATAATTAAGGTGGTTAATATGTTATCTTTCTTCATTTTCTATCTAAATAATTTCATTTGGTTGGATTTGTAGGGAATACTTTCAACTAAAAGAGGCCAATGTGCTTTACAGTCATTCGATTCATATCAGAGGTCTCTGATTGAGGTAATATTTAAATCCGAGAAGCAAATAATATTTTTATTCTTTTGATAAATTTCATTTTAAAATATGTTAATTGGACTTTGATGTATTTTTTAATATTAGTGTTGAAAGATTGGTGACATGAGAATCATATGTTAGTACATGAGAATCCGTAGAGAAAATCGAGAAAGAGGAATGCAAAAAACAAGAGGACCAAAATGTAACAGTTCATATTTGAAACCATAGACATTGAGAAGAAATATAATTAATTTCAATCATATACCTAACACTTTCTCTCAAACTAGACCATATGTGTCATATGACACAAGCTTGTTACAAATGCCATAAAAAACAGACCCTTTGAGATAATTTGTAAGACAAAAGCCATACTTGTGTTGTAGAGCCATACTTTTAAATCATATATTTAACTCTATCCCTCAAGCCAGAACATATCTATATGAGTTAAACTTGTTAAAAGTGGTTGGAGGGTATGATGATAGAGACCAAAAATGGGAAGATGACACAATTGGGCTGCTTAAAAGAAAAAAGTGCTTAGAAGACACAACAAATGATGAAAACGATTAGAGGACACATTAGCTTTTGGAAAGCAAAAAAGCTTAAAGAGCATAATAGCTGGTGGGAAGAAAAAATGGTTAAGATGGCATGACAACTATTGAGGAGCAAAATATGGCCATCACATAGTATGTCGATGCTAATGCTGGCAGTGATCGGCCAAAAAAAGACTCGTTGGAAAAACTAGAAACTTTTTGGGAAATTTTGGTGAACATTAATGATGTTTGGTAAAAGCTCGATGAAAAGAGAATCTGCTTGGAAAATTGTTGGCAATAAAATAATACTCATTGGAAAACATTGATACTAAACAACACTCGTGGGTTGTGTTCACACGTTTATTTAAATGAAAATAAGAATTCTGAATCATTTGTATACAATCTATAATCTTGACTATGTTAGCTCTGTAATCGATATCAATCATCTACAATTTGATACCTTTGGATACCATATATGGAAGTTATGAAATAAAAAAGTGAGGGGACCTAAAGAAATTCTGCTAGGAAAACCTAAACTGTGGGAGCCCACATCCATCTCTACAATAATCATAGCAAGTGCAAGGTGCCGAATTCCAGTTTCATCATTACCAACAATGACAATGTGATCATCATAAACAATAAGATAAAGGCACTTGCTAGAAGGAGAATGAGGGAAGAAGACAAAATGATAAGACTCATGCTCAAGGAAATTGTTTAAAACCATAGAGACTGATTAAGCTTACAAACAAGATGAGAAATACCAAAAGTAGTAAAAGTAAAGGGTTGATCCATATAAACCTCTTCCTACAATGTATCATGCAGGAGGACATTTTTCATATCCAGCTAATGAAGTTACAAATGATGAATAGTTCTCATAGCCGGAAAGAGAAAGATAGAATTTATTTTGGCGACAACGAAGAAAGCATCCCCATAGTTTTGACCAAGCAAGCTTTTAGGTCCAAATTTTAACTCAACCTTATAAAACTGGCTTATAAGGTAAGGTTTGCACCCACTTATAAACTAAGAAATGTCCTAATTTTTAGTCGATGTAGGATCTCCAACACACTCCCTTCACGCCGAGGCTACCAAGTGGTGTGTGGGACTATATATTATGAGTGGTCTGATAATGGCTAAATAGCGGGCGGCCTAATAAGCCCAACAAACACTCGTTAGGATAGACTTTAAATGACTATGATACCATATTAATTTGTGGACTTTTAAGCCTAACTCAATCTTATAAAACCGGCTTATAAGGTGAGGTTTGCACTCACTTATAAACTATGAAATGTCTTAATCTCTAGTCAATGTGGAATCTCCAACAAAACCCAATTACAACCTATAATTTTCTTGCCAGGAGATATAAAGGAACATGTTCCCGAGTGCCACTATAATGTAAAGCTACTATCTCCTCTATCATTGCCTACTACCATCTGTGATCAACCTTCATTACTTTGTAGTCTTAGGAATAGACTCAGATTCCAAAGAAGAAACAAAGGAGAAATAAGATGGAGACAAATGATCAAATACCTTTTCATATTGTAATTGGAAGTTCAAGTGCAGGATGCATGGGTGGAGTGTGACATCCAAAATTTATAATGTAATAATTTCTAGACAATGTATTGGAGTTATATTAGTTATCAACATTATATTTATAAGTAATTAATTTTTATAATAGTGATAATATTAATAATAAAGTATAAATTTCAAAATAATATTAATAATAATAAAAAGTAATAAATAATGAAGGATTAATCTCAAAATAATAATGATGAAAATAAAGTGTATATATATATGTATATATATAGAAATTTATATAACATAAATACATATATATATATATATGTTTATCTCTTAAACACGTTAAAGGGATAAGGTACTTGTCTCTTAAGGAAGTGATAAGCCGTGCAGTAAATGAAATTTACTGTTCTATCCGGTACATCTAATGCAGAACATTGAATGTGGGGTATAAAAGGAGATGTGTTTAGGTCATATTAGGGTGATTATTAAATTATGATATTTATTTAGATAACTGAATAAAAAATGAAAATAAATATATAGAAAATAAAAGTATTCTTCAATTTGATTTTGAATTTTATTCATTATGTTTAAAAACTACTGTTTTAATGATTTTGTATTTGATAATGAAATACATAATTAAATAAAAAATTATGTTGAAATTTTATACTATGAATGGAATAAATTAAAATTAAATGACCAAATTTTTGTCCCAATTTCTATGCTTTGCATGGTGGTCATGCTAGTTTTTTTACAAAATCTAATTAATAATATAAAAGAGCTGGCGTCTTAAAAGCTTGGGTTGCTAAGAAACTTAGATCACATAGTGATGGCCAATAGACCTGTAAAAATACATGGATAAGTATAGATGCGGCACACATTCCTTTGGTTTGATGTTTAGGTTTAAACTGTAAGTTGGGCAGAATTGCAAGCATGTGATGCAATGTTTATCCTTGGAACTAGTTTTTCTTGTTATGAATTTTATTGTCTTCTAATGCAGGTTCATTCCAAAGGTGTCAATATTGAACTTGTGGAAAATCTCCTTTTGGACCTAGATAGGAAGTCAAAAGGTATATTGGTTGACGTGTGCACCATGTTATTGTGAATTCCCGTAAAACTGATCTGGTCAGAGTTAATATTTCTGGGTCATTATTAATCTAATAGTTTAATTAGACATTGTGGTAGGATTGATTCTTATAATCTTTTGCCTTTCATTGATTTTTATTCCAACCTTGATATTCTGGCTTTAAATGATGGAAGATGTTTTGCCATGTCATTGACTGTGCGAGGTTGAGTCTTTGAGATTTAGTTCTTTCCAAACTTATGAAGATTGAGAAGTGCTAAATGGTTTCCAAACATTGCTTCTTATTAGTAGTGGGGCAAGCCACAACTTTCTCTCCAAGGTGAATTTCTGGGGTAACCAATCACTTCAACCAAAGGTTTTTGGGGTCAGTTTTAGGGCAGCAGTAAATGCTTCTCTTTCTTCCTAGGCATGTTTAATGGCCAGTGATCTGATTGAGAGAATTAAGTTACAAATACAGGCCGTTTTTGGGGGGTTGATCTTATACTTGGCCTGGAATGGTTGGATACATTAAGGTAAACAAGGTCTTATACTTAAACCTCACTAAAAGCTCATACTTTCAATGTGGGACTCGTGTCCCATACCTTGCAATTGGATCCTAACATTGAATCTAGGCTAGTAGATATTCTAAAAAAGTAGTCTAAGTAGCAATTTAGAAACATTAATTTCAGACGAGGTATTAATATTGGGTACTTCGAAATCAAAATCAGAGTTCACACCTCCACCCGGTACTTGAAATTTCTTTCTTTGAAGGAATTCATGCTAAAGCTTATAAGTAACATTTAGTCAGTGCGTTTTCTCTCATTCTGACCTCAATATTTCTTTCTGACATTTTTCTGTTTTTATTGTTACTAGCCATTTCTTTATAACTAAAATATTAACTATTTTTGTGTTAATCTTTAATTTTTTCAGCTGAAGCAATTTCATTGGAGAAGTCCACTGTGTGGGTGACAGATGGTAAAACTTTTGAAATGTGGATTTGCCCATTGGTGTATTCACTTATTGTTTACTGCAGTGATGTGATACTAAGGTATTGTGAACTTATCTAATTACTTAATTGTGACAGTTCAAGGGTCATTAGTTGTTATCATTATCTACTAGCAGACCTTTATCAGGTTTCTTTTTTTCTTCTTTTTTCACCTCTCATTTTCATAGCCTATTTTAATTCCAGACTTTGTCAAGATATTATAATGTTTAAAGGCGAAGTGGCCGAGTTTCTTCTGCCAAGTATTTTTGTCAATATCACTACAAGGAAGGATCTGGAGATCGATCTTCACAAATTGATCTGTCTGCAGGTTGTATTCTAAAGATGTACTGCACCTCCTCCCTTTCTTATTTTTATAGTGCTTATTTAGTCATTTAATTTTGTTATATGACAGATCGTACTACCACCTAGATTGTTGGATTAAAGTTAATAAGCTTGTTATTTAAGTTGTTGTGATTATATGTACTTTTGACATGAAGTTCAACTACATTTTGTCTTTTGCATATTAAGTTAATGTGTCGAATTTTGCAGTTGACGGAGCATATATTTACAGAGTCAAATAAGTTGATGAAATCCATTCAAGTGGTTTTGAATTGTCTTAATGAACTTCGTATTCGTTATGTCATGCAAAGATCTTCATTTATACCGTCGAAGCGTGAAGTTTCTAAGGTGAATGTAATTCAACTGTCCTATTTTAAATATATTTTGACTCTTTTTTTGTATGTTTGTAAACACTTCAAATAGGGAAATTATGAGGTTTAAGTGAGAAGTTTGCTTTGAGAGAAAGAATATTACAAAATACAAAAAAAAACATCATTTTAAGTTATATTTTGAATAAATACAATCATAACCGAGGGGAAAAATATTATTGAAAGTTTCAAATATATCTTTTAATATATATTTTGCTCCGAAAATAAAAGTTATCTACTGGAAAATGCCCTAAAATCTTCCATTAGATCTGTAAGGATTATAAACATTGTAAAAGGATTTGGTCTTCTCATCTTAGTAATTATGGCAATGTGTGCAACTGATAGTAAGGGATACTCTCCCGTATTAGCCATTATTAGGACTTTGAATGATTAGCCATTAAACACAAAAGTTGAAATTTCAAATAAACTCTATGGTGTCATAGAGCTAGGTTTTCCTTTTTCCTGTATATTTCTCTTTTTTTCCTAGTGCATTGTTCAGATTGAATTGTTCATGCATCACTACTTAGATAGTCTTATGTTTATATTTTGGTTTCCTTATGTTTGTAAACACTTTAAGGTATCTTTTCCTCTTCAAAACCGCAAAACTGTGGCATGCTCTTTGTAAAAGAGAGACAAACTCGTTTGTAAAATCACTTTGAAGATTGAATGGAATTTTGCTTGTCAGTTCAATTTGAATGTCTTGAGAGTTCCTTACTCTTGTTTTGGTTCTTATCATGCAAAGCTTTTTTGAGTGGCGAATTTCCATGCACTCTATCATATCAAATTCAAATGTCTGCGCTCCTCAAATCTTCATTTTATTGTACTTATATAAAATGCACCCTAGGAATGATGTTAGTTGAACTTTCATGAGATATATGGTAGGTGCACCCTAGGAATGAAGTAGGCAATGTGGGCTTTCCAACAACACAAACATAATGGAAATGGCGTTTCTTGTCTGAAGAAAACGGGAAGTGGAAAGAAATTTTGTTATCAAAATATGGAAGGGAATCAGATCAAAGGCAGATCAATTCTAAATATCAATCGTGGTGGTAGAGAGACTTAACTAAATTATGCGGTGAGGGAGAAGAAGGAGGTTGGTGTCATAAAGCAATTTGATGGAAAGTTGGTATTGGGGATAAAGGTAGATTCTGGGAGGACACCTGGATTGGTAGAAATAGTCTTTTCACTCTGTATCCTAGGTTGTACTCTTTATCTTTTGATCAAGGGAGAATGGTGGGAGAGGTTGGTATGTGGGAAGAATCAGAATGGCATTGGAGGTTAAGGTGGAGGAGAATCGGGTTTGTATGGGAATCACTACAAGAAGATGAAATGTTCAAGACTATCTCTGTGGTCAATTTGAATAGGGAGGAAAAGGATCTACAGGTTTGGGATGGTGATGCTTCAGGGGTATTTTCGGTAAAATCAGCTTATGGATACCTATCTAATCAGGTAGGAGGGTGCCACAATGGGGTTTTCATACAACTGTGGAAGGCCAAAGCTTTTCCTAATGTACTATCTACTGCTTGTAGGATTCTTCTAGATAGAATTCCAACTAGAAGCAGTTTAAATAGAAGGGTGTTGGTTAGTACAACTTCTTGTGCTTTATGCCAAGGTAAGATCGAGACAGCTCAACACCTATTCTTAGAATGCGAATTTGCAAGTGTGTGTGGTCTATGTGCTTTAGATGGTTTTTGTCCAACATAAGGACCTCAAGTGCCACTTTGAGAACTTTTACTTAACATTTCTTAGCCCCAAACAGAATTTGGTGTGGAAAGGTATTTGGGCAGCTATAGTATGGTGTATTTGGGAACAAAGAACTCTTATAGTCTATAAGCCAGGGGTTGTGGACGTGGAAGAAATATTTCTTAGGGCACAACTCAAATCCTAGTTATGGATTAACATAGGTTATGCTTTCTCAGCTACTCCTTCCCGGATTGGCATTTGAACCCAATACAATGCTTAAAAAGTTATTTGTAATGGAGAGGGGTAGTGACTAGGAGTTGCTGGCTGCTGTAGAAGTCTTTGAAGGAGAGAAGAGTGGGGAACAAAGCTGATATCATGGTAAGAAGTAAGACTATGAGAGTGAATGCTGTGTGACTGCAGGGTTTTAAGGAGGATCTTGGATTTGTATCTAGGTGCTATTAATCACTTTTGTAGCACTGTTTTCTGAATGAAGATGTAGGAAAAATGATGGGAATGCATGTTTGATTGTGAAGCTGCGGTAATTGCATCTCTTGGTAGTGGAGGGGGTGTGCTGATCAAGACTTACTACGTGTGATTTGCAGAATTACAACAGCACAACGTTATTCGAGTGGAGGGCCAGGGTGGGGCAGGGTGAAAGCTGGAATGAGGAGGGTTATGGGAACTTGTTGCTGTTTTGGTACATACACAAAGGGTGATGCAGATTTGGAAATAGTTAGGTGTAGTGTTTAACAGCTTTTTGCTCTGAGCCTCTTGCTCTGTATTTTTCTGTGTTTTTTCTTTTTGTATACGGGTTTTTAATTCATTTAATTCTTTGCTGATAAAAAAAAACATATATGTTCTGTTTTATTGTGTATTCATTGTCAAACTGATTTAATACAACATATTGATGTTTTTTAGATTGCTCTTATTTTTATTCACTTCTATGCCAAATTTGTCAACATCAATAAACCGTCTTCATTCTATTCGCAACGAAAACATTTATTACACTTATATTTCCTATCTAATCAATAATTTCTTTCCTCCAAAATCTTGCCACTTGTGCTCTTGAAATCATCTCCAAGGGCCAATCTTAACAAAACCCTATTTTATTTTGTTAATTTGCAGAATTCAAGGCCTTCAAGTTATAGTTCTAAAACCCGGTCCACTTCTGCAATGGCAAGAGAATCTGCAGTTGTTTCAAATTCCATGGCAAAGTCACCATCCTCATGGGAGAAAGTATTATCTTCCTGGCGTACTACCTTCATACATAAATTATTTTCTAAAAAGAATAATCTATGGAATGCAAAAGTTAACAGATTTTATTTTTCCTTTAATCTTCCAAGGTTTATTGGCTCTCTATTGACTATCTTCTTGTTGCCAAGTTGGCAGCTGTAAGTGGCAGATTCTATGCACTTCACTTCTCTTTTCCTTTGTCTTCTCATGTTTTCTATTTATCTTTCTATATTTTCTTTTTCTATTATAGAGTTGTGGGTCATATTTTACTTCAGTTATGTATGTGGAACATTGGTGTGAAGACCAATTTAAAACTTTAACAGTTGGAGGACCTGATTTCTCACATAATGAAATGGTAAGTTGTACTGAATGTTTTTTATTTGCACATGCTATTTTGCTTTAGTTGTATACTATATTACACTTTTAAATAATTTTTGTACAATTAACTTGTTTCTTGGCATAAGTATAAATTTGTAAACTATTTATGGAGATTGCTTTGGTCCATAATCATGTCCGTTTCTTATTTACATTTGATTGTTTTGTTGGCTTCCTTTCAGTTGCCAGAACATATTGAAATTCTTGTTTCGGCAGTCACTGGAATCAACGAACCAGATAGCTTATATGGAATTCTTCAGTCTCACAAGGTTAGCGAGCCTGATTTTTCCTTCTCATAGCCTTATTACATAACGAACGATATGCATTGTCTCAGACTGTGAATTCTGTCAACACTACCAGACAACTCATTAACTGAATGATAGGAACCAACAAACTGAGCCCTAAACAGACACTAATACAGAGCAATACAAAAGCAGAAAACTATGTATAATAGTCATCTTTACGTAAAATTCAATTTTTATAGTTGCATTTTTTTTAATTTTATATCGATGTACATGTGTAGTAGATCTTTAAAACTGGTATGCCTTTTCCTAGTACCATGTGTGTATGCATGCAAAGATAGGCTATGCATTTGTGGTTTTGGACTCATGTTTATATTGGTTGATGTAAATAATAGTTGAATTCTCAAATAATCACATTTGAGCATGAGGGAAATTGGGGAAAGGCCCTAGAGTATTACGACTTGCAAGTGCAATCAGATACCTCAGTACTGAATGATGGCAGTTCAAGAGGTCTGCCATTGGAAAAAGCAGGATCTGCACATCCTTCATCCTTTGCATCTGAGACAGATGTGATGAGGCAGAGTAGACCTTACAAAGGGTTGATTAGATCCTTGCAGCAGATTGGCTGTGCACACGTGCTTGACATGTATTGCCGAGGCTTGACTTCAAGCAAGAATCTGCATCAGCATGATTTGGAGTTTACTGAATTGCAATATGAATCTGCCTGGCGTGCTGGGAAGTGGGATTTCTCTTTACCATGCGTTGGAACTAATTTTCCTTTGACTCCAAATATCAAATGTGATCATTTCAATGGAAATTTGCACAGGTAATATGATTTTATTTATTGTTGAGTTTATTTTAATTTGAACTCCTTTGTTCAATTGCTATATTCTTTACTTAGTCGCTCATTTAGAGCTATACACATTCTTAACTATTGCATGTTTCATGTAGGCTAAAAGATATTCAGTTAATGTACTCTGTATTATGAGAGAATGGACTAAGTTTTTTCTCGTTAACAGAAAATGAATTCCAATCAGTTGCAGAAGTTGAATACAATAGGGATGTTAATACTGTAACTAACTCACTAACCATAGGGGTACTACAGCTATTGCTAACTAATTTGAGTTAGTAACTGACTGAGCTGAAAAATAACAGACTACTTCTAAGGACTCGTTTGGTGGCCAGATATAATAGGATAGGCAAAGTACCTATCTTGCTATAATCAACTGTTTGTTCTACCAACAGTTTATGATTTTCTTAGCCATTCCCTATCTTGTCTTGTTAGTTTATGTATTTCTTATCCCAAGAGGTGAATGTTGTATTACATGTGTAAAGTAGTTTGCCAAGAATAAAATATTATGTAGTTTGTTTTTCTAGTAGTTATTTACCTGCTACACTTTTCTCTTTCTCTATAAACAGCGTCTCCACAATTATTGTCATTTCCATTGTAGCAACTTTCACCGAATAGTCACCATCATAGTTAGTGCCACCACCACCCCACAATTGCTATAGTACCCACAACCACTCTTACCATCCAGACTAAAATTTTCTCCCCCTTCCACCTTTATCATCATCATCATCTTTGTTTCCATAACTATTAACATTTCATCTCCACTATAGCTACTACCGCTACACCATCACCACTTTTAACACACCACTTGTGATGTCGTCCATGGTAGTTAGAATCGTTCGAATCGTAAGATTCGAATCGCGATTCGAGTCAAAACTTGACCTTGCTGATTCAAATTGGATCATGACTTGTTTTTGGGTGTGAATCATGACATGAGTGAATCGTGGGATTCTCGATTCTGTTCCGTTATTTCCTATTCAATCACATTCTAGAAAATATGAAAAAGGAGATGAAAGATCTGTGATTCATTTAATTTTTTCCAAAAATCCCAAAAAACTTAATAAGAAAACGAAACGGACAATCACAACGATAATCAATTTGCCTATAAATCAAGTTAAGAACGCAGTGGAGAATAGAAGAGATGAAGAAGAAAAGTGAGGAACACGAAAAATATAAATTTACCAGTGACGGAGGTGAGAAGAAGAGTAGTGGAAGAAGAAGAAAAGTGAGGAACCGAAAAGAAGTTCCGTCACCGTAGAAGAGAGGGTCACCGGAGAAGAAGAAGGGAGAAGATCTTCGATTCAGAGAAGAAAATTTATTTGGTAGTTACCCTCTGAACTTAGTGAACCATTCTTTAAAAAGCACCTTTTTAAAAAAGTTGAGCAACTTTCAGAACTTTTAGAAAAGCTGATGTCATCATTAACACCACTTTTTATCACATCATTAACATACCACTTTTGATCTCATCATTAACACACCAACACTTCTACAATTTTTTATACCTTTCTACCCATCATCATCACCACCACCATCTCACTATTACCATTTTCGCCATTGTCATCACAACTATCATTGTTGTCATTATCACCATCACTATATGCTACCATTTGACTATTTGTTAGAGTTGTCAAAATGGGTGCCTCAGCAAAACCTTTCTGACCTAACTCATGGTCCAAACCAATTTTGATTTAGACCCAACCTTTTGTCTTGCCGATGGACCATTTTGACTCATTTTAAGAAATGAGAAAAAACTAAATCTAACAGATTATAAAGTATAATATTTGTTGTCACTGTATTGCCATTATTATTACCACCATAATCACCTCACTATCACCACAACTTATTTTCTAGTCCTTTTCATGGTGTGCACCAACCATCAAATAAGTCTAATTTTTATCTATTTTTTATCCTATCATATCCGTTTCTTATCCTATCCTTATATCATATCATATATTTTTTCTTATGTGTTATTTGGTGATGAATGATGTGTAGTTCATCTTGGCTATTAGGAATGAAAGTCAATTTATACCATATAAAAACGAATCTTTTCATGAAATATCAGTTTAATTATTCTTATATTCAGTTGTTTAAGGGCACTTGAGGAGGGTGATTTGAGTGATTTCCAGATAAAACTAAGAGATTCAAAGCAGGTAATATTTCTTTCCTAACTTGTCTTGATGCAATTGAGGACATTATGCATATATAAATGTTTTATGTGTTCTAGGAGCTAGTGTTATCTGTTTCTCATGCAAGCGAAGAGAGCACTGAGTACATTTATTTGACTATCATCAAACTACAGGTATCCACTTGTCTAATATGTAGATTCTTAACATGATATATATTGCCACTACATCATATTTCTTATTGTTGCCCTTGAACCCCTTTTGGTTTCTACTAAGATCATTGTCATGGAGTATGGTCAAAGTAGTCCTTATAAGGTCCAATACATATTCCATCTTGCGTAAATGAAATTAAGGACCTGTTATCCCACAATGGTTATGAATGTGGCCAAACTATTCTTTATAATGCTTTGGTCCCCTACTTGAGATATCTTTTCAATTAAGTTAGGCCAAGTCCTTCCGTAGTGAGGGTATCTTATCCTCCACATCAAGTAGCCTGTATACTGTTATAAATTATACACAAATTAAAGAAATGTTCCATGGAATATATGCACCTATGTAATGTTGCTGCAATGGGATAGATAGCATTTTATGGATTTTATTGGTTAGCTTGCATGTTTGATTTTACTTGTTCTTTTTCAAGATGATGGATTGTGTAATTCATATAGTAATATAATAACTCATATGTGTAATTCAAGTAGAATCGAGATACAAGTAGTGTATCGGAGAGCTGATATTATGAATCGTAAATCGTTTCGTATCGTGAATCGTAAGATTCATAAACATTAAAAAGTTTAATATATACTTAAATATATAAGATATGTATACATACAAGATACAATAAATTATATATATATGTATGTATATATATATATATATATATGTATATACCACACAATTTCACCAAAACAACCTCTATGGTGCATACATGTTATTAAACAAATTATGTCTATCTTTTTTTATTTACTCATTTTTTAAAATCTACACTGATTCGCACAATACGGAATCGTTTCATTTCGGGATTCAGCGATTCTTTGTGCGAATCGCATGATACAGCTAAGATTCAGGAACGAAAAAGATTCTTCACACGATTCGTATCGTGGGAGGGTGAAACCGTATCGTTTCGTACGATACATATCGTGAATCGTAAGATACTAACTACTTTGAATTCAACAGATGCTTTATCATCTTGGCATGGCTTGGGATTTACGCTGGACAACTTGCCAAGATAATAGCACAAAATTTTGTATGCTGAAGCCAAACAATTCTTCTGAGCCTGTGATTCCTTCCATTGAGCAGGTGTCTAGTGTACCTCAGTCCTTCATGGAAGAATCTTTATTTTCTTCACTCTGCAAAATATATTATGACTTTCGCACAGTGATTACTATCAGCATCGAAGCCTTGAACTGTTTTTATTGTCTACTAGTTGTCATGGCTGGATATGGAGTGGTGCTCAATTTTGCAAAGGACGCAATTGCATATGAATTTGCTAGAACCATTTATAGCATTTCGAAGAGTTTTACTTCAAATTTTAAGCTCTAGAGACTGTGTGCTGCAACATCTTCTGCAGTCTGCCACCACACTCCGCAAGGTATTTCGTTACTGTTACTATTAGACATAGACATATAAATTTTCCCTTCTCTTGTAAATAGCCTTTCTTATGATCTCTTGTAGTCTATCTATCTATATATAGGATAGACATTTCAAGTCTAATAATATAGCTTTCAATTCTCTCTTTCCATTCTGCAATCTCATATTTGCGTGAATTCTATCAGTTAGAGATAGAAAAAAATCTATTCCTTTGGATGTTACAAACACTTGAAGATTTTAGGAGATTTGGTGCTTGACATGGTGTTAAAAATTTATAACCCCTTTACAAAGTGGGAAGGGATTCTATCCTTGGCACTGCCATTCTAATTAAAATTATTTAAACGTATAAAGTGGCCTGTACATTGTTTATTTATACTTCAAGCTTCACAACTTTTGTATAACAGGATATGTTGAGGTAAAATTATTATTGGGTTGAGTTGGGTCTCTAACTAACAACCTAAACTTTTAGGGAAGTTGGGCCTTTATAATTTTCTTGAAACCATGAAACAGATTTATTTTTAATTTTTAATTTTATGTTATTTCCATTTTACAGGGATGTAGGTTCTCTCAAGCAGCCTCTGCTCTGCATGAGTTTAAACTCCTTTCTTTTGAAACCAAAGGGCAAAGCTCATCCTTATATTGGCTTGGACGGGTAAGGGGGCCGCTACTATGTTGTGTGTGTTCATCATATCTGGAGATAGACAGTACTGTACTGGTCCTTTCCTCAATGCCAACTTCCAAAGCAGTAATTTTGGGTGTATGCCCTGGACTAGTGGACAAATTCAATGAACTGCATTTCATCTGCAAATGAAGACAAACTTTGAAATATGATTATACATTAAACCATTAGTATGTTTTGCATTGAACAACATAAAATACAGGAGAATTTAAAATATAGAGGAATAGAATTGTAGAAATTTAAATTCTTTAGTTTATAAAACCATTTGTTTTGTTCACAATTCCTAAGGAAATCAAATTTTCATCTCAATTACAAGAAGCAAGTGAGAAATATGAGCTTTGCTCATGCTATAGCATAACGATGTTGGTACTCATTAGCTGTAACAAGATGCGAACATGAATTTTGGTGATTATACGAGTTAATGGAAGAGCCAAGTTTTCCGAGAGTCCATCATGTCTGCATGTATGATAAAGTAGAGTGAGACAAAGGGAGAGCTGTGAATTTGGAAAAGAAGGGATTTGTGCAGCAGATGGGGGCCGCTGTGATGGCACACATAAGGAAGAGTTGGGAGGATTTCACAAATTTTATTGTTATCAATACCCTGTTTTGGATGCAAATCATCTATAAAATTCAACAAAAATATTACATTCTCTACTTTAGTTCTCTTTTAAACTTATTCTTATGCTCTGTTCTTCTTAAGACCTGATTGGCTTGGTGCACTTGAATTGTTGTCCAGTATAGTGCTAAATATTATTAAAAGAAGGTAACAATATATGCATGTTTGCTTCTGCTTCTTGCTTTGTCGATTCTCACCATTTGATATATGTATAGTGGATCTAGTCCATGCCTCGTGTCTTTTTTTCTCTGAGTGGGCCCACAGAGGGCCAACACATCTCTGGATATAGTCAGTCAGTCTATTCAAACTGTTTGTAAGGAATTCTGTTAGCTGCCACGTCAATAATAACTGTCTCAACTCTTATTACCATGAATTCTAACACTTACAAATCAGTCAGTAGTAGTATGATTGTCATTAACCTTGCCAAGTAATTTACCTTTTGCGTTGCAGCTTGAAGAAGCAAAGCTTTTCCGTGCTCAAGGTCAAAATGTGATGGCTATCAACCTTGCAATGTATATATCACAGAATTACCGCTCTGACGAGGAGGCTTCAGATGCATTTCGGTTAATTGGGAAGTGGCTTGCAGAAACTAGATCTAGCAAGTTATGGAAGAAAACTTAATTCTGTGTAATGTTTTAATAATATGCTTTCTCTTTATGCTCACTTGGTTGTTATTTCCCTATTTTGATGTAAAATTGCAGCTCAAGAACAATTTTGGAGAAGTATTTGAAACCTGCAGTCTCTATTGCCGAGGATGTGAATGCTACAGCTAAGAATGCCATGAAAAGGAAATGCCAAACTCATTTTCATCTTGCACACTATGCTGATGCTCTATTTAGAAACCATGAAGAAAGACTTAACTCAAATGAATGGCAAGCAGCAATGCGTTTAAGAAAGCATAAGGTACCTAATTGTTTGGTTTGAATATGTGGCAAGCACAAGATGATGGGAATTATGGATGACATTTGTTGGGGTTTTCTTATTTTGTATTTTGTTATTTAGGAATATGAGTAATGTTTGTTGAGGTTTCTGTATTTTCTATTTTTCTAGATTCTTATTTCCTTATGCACTCTGATCTGTTTCGCTGTGTGTGTATATATCCATGTGAAAGGGAATTGTGAGTAGTTGCTGTATATTCATCTAATCCATAGAATATTGGAGAGGGTGTGATTAGAAGGGTGCCGTGGGGAGCAGCTTGGAAAACTGGTGAAGAGTGTTAGGATTTTTTAGGTGTTGCTGTGCTGTTCTTTGGACTGCAGTTGGGTGTTGGGTGCTGTTATTTTATTGGTTCTGTCATTTGGTTCTTTTATAAGTGCTGGTTTGGGTTTGGCATTCCCTTTTGTAGGCTTAGGTTTTTGGTTATACTTTCTTTTGTGGAAGTGTAACTTTGTGGTTGTGGTACACGGGTTGGGATACCCTTTAAGTATCCCCTTAATTTTATTCATTTATTGCTGATCAAAAAAAAAAAAACAACTTCATGCGACAGGAGTTAGCAAATCCAGTCCCTTCCAAAATCTGTATTAGATCTTGTATTAGAAACATACTGAAAATATAAAAGTTCCGTTTCTTTCAAGTGATTAGGATGTTAGACTTTGAGCCCATTAATACTACTTATATCTGGATGTTAAACTTATAACAGATCTTGGAAGATATTAGATTGTGGAAAGTTGAACCTTCTTGTTAGTTAGTTACTAAAGATAACTGCAATCGACAGAACTGTAAACACAGTAATTAAATTTCTTAACTCTGCCAATGATTCAGATGCAGTGATTCAAATCTTGAGAGTAAAATATGAGAATGGACGCAAAATCCATATTTTGTTTGTGCAGATACAGATTTGGTTGACTTTCCAAGTGATAGACAGATAACTTTTGCTTTCTACTTGGAAGCAATCATGCCTCATGAAAAAGTAAAAGTAAACGCATATATAGCTAAAAGAAATAGGTGGGTAGTCTTATGCATTGCTTCTATGGAGAAATTACTATGCCGTATGTGAATGCTATTGATCAATTAGTAGATATTACATCTCTCTAGTGCCTATTCTTTATCTTAAATATATAGATACAAATACAAGTACACATAGATACAAGAAAATTCTGGATAGTTCATCCTAATCCCTGAATGGTGAAATATTGTGATTTGAGTATGCAATGAAGTAAATAATAATTAAAAAGCTGAAATCTAACCCCTCATAAAATTCACTAATTAAGTTTTTTTAATGCGAAATGCTATTACTTATTGTCATGGACCTCATGCTATTGTTAATTCTACAGACAATAGAGTTGGAAGCACTCATAAAGAGGTTAAGGAGTTCAACAAAGGTAGTTAAAATATTTTTTTTACTTCTTCATTCTCCTATGCCCTAACTCGTATAGTATAATTTAGGGGGAGAAAATTGACTACTCGATGAAAATCCAAGAATTGCAAAAGCAAGTAACAATGGACAAGGAAGAAGCCCAGAAATTGCAGGTATTTATTTTGTTTGACGAGTTAGTGTTGAGTTATGAAAATATACTGTTGAGTTACAAAGACATATGATCAATAATTGTAACTAATAGCTCTAAGATACTATAGGATACTAAAAGAGATATTATTGTCATTATTATAGGGGTGTAGAGCTCTATGTAAACCCTCTTTGTACTGATTTATAATTGAATTAATAGAATCAGATATGTTTTCCTCATATATCTAAACTCTTTCCCTTTTGGTATTAGAGTTCCCAATTTTGGGGGCTCTGCTTCCTCGTTCTTATTCATCCTAGACTTAGTTGTGGTTCTTTTTAGGCTTGCCTAAAGTACACCCATTTTCTTTGTTTATTTTGGTTGCATGATGTGCACCCTGGACTTTTCACGCTGTACCACTCGCTCTCTTTGCCACTATCATCATGACCAATACCTCCATTTTGATCGATGAGTGTGCCAAGAAGTTCTCCACACTCCAAACATATTGAGATTTATTGTCATTTCATTCGAGAAAATATTGTGTTTGGCGACTTAAAAAGAGTTTGTTGCTTCAAATAATCAATTAGCAAATATTTTCACTAAATCTTTATGGGACCTAGAATTGATTATATTTGTTATAAGCTTGGTACATACGATTTATATGCACCAGTTTGAGGCAGAGTGTTGAATGTAACGGGCTTAGCCCTTATTTTTTGTTATTGATAGGTTCCTAAAAAGAAAAACAAAGACTCTCTCAATGAACAAAGATAAAAGAAAGAATAACTCTGTTTTTATTCCAGCACTTACAGAACACTCAAAAGAATTACAAAGGAAAACAGTTCCTTTCACACAGGTATTATCCTGTCAACACTTTACACATACAAATTAGCTACCCTCTCCCATATCAGGTTGGTCTTTATTTAAAGACCACCCGTAACTAACTCACTACCCCCTTAATCCTTTATTTTTGAATTTTCTTCTGTGATACACCCTCCATATACTGTCCTTATTTTCTTGCCTAACAATAACCCTATGTGTATATTACTCAAGGAATATTAATCCTATATTTATTTTCTTTATTCTTAATATATCCGCTCACCAACATGAGGGGAGTGTTGAGTTATGAAAAGATATTTTTTGGAAACAAGGAGATATTATCGATCTTTGTAATTACTACATGTAAGATATTGTAGGATACTAAAGGAGATATTGCAATCATTATTCTAGGGGTGTAGAGCTCTATATAAACCCTCTTGTACTAGTTTACAAATTGAATTAATATGATAAAATCTTTTTTTCTCATATATCTAACCTCTTCTCAACTGTTAAGAAGAAACTTCGATATGATTATGTGTGGAACTAAATGAAAAGGTTTGGTAAATAGATTTAAACATTTCAAATTGGTAAATAATCCCCAATTAAATTGCTAAATAAACTTAAGTTGTGAAATCTTATATTAAATCTTGCATATTAATTTAATACAATTGTCATTTTCCTATTGATAAATAATTCTACTTTTTCTTATACTCATCCCAACCTTGAATGTATAATGTAGTAAATATTTTCTGCCTCTCAAAATGCCAGGATGACCGGGACAATTTTCTTAGCCTGGCATTGGAGGGGTATAAGCGGTGTTTAGTCATAGGTGACAAGTATGACTTGAGAGTGGTACGTAATTCCTCTTAGTTTCCTTCATTACTAATAATTTGTTGAATGTGTGCTTAAAGCTTTGATTGAACTTATCACATGACACCTGTGTCTATCTCTATTCTAAGATATGTTTATTTCCTTATTTCTGATTTTGTACAGATTTATTTTTAAATTATTTCTAAATAATTAGTTTTCTTGTATTTATCATATTATCTTTTTCCGGTAATAACTAGGTTATAATTCATTAGACAACCTAAATACATTTGCAATTGATGGAAGATGGCATGGGTGTCGGTCCCCATAAGTCTCAGAAAATTAACTTAAAGGAACAAAATAAACATTATTAGAGATATAAGAATGAAGCCTATGAGACTTGCCCATGGCTAAGGTGGCTAATTCTATTATGTCACTGGGACAACAAAGTGAGAGGGTGAATTTACAATGTTTGGAGGAAAAGGGAGAAGAAGTATGTATGGTTGACGAAACAATAGAATTGTAGACTTCACTTGTGATGGCACAACCCTCTCAGAAGAGTTTAAAAGTAAATATAGCAAGGTTATAGGCCATTAGAACTGAGAAGACCACTTAGCAAGATATTGTGGTCAACCTGAGATTTGACAACAAAGCAAGTAGGGTGAGACTCAAAGCAAAGATGATTGTCACCAGAAAATTTGCTCACACTTACTAGATTCTTAGTGATAGAAGGAACAAACAACTTAATAATAACATAGTATGAGTGTGGTAAGAGGGAAGGATAAAAACTGAACCAACTAATTTAATGTGCAGACCTTGATAATTTCTTAAGGACACTTGTTCTTGAGTGGAAAAAGGAACTTGGAGGTGTTGGAAGTGTTCTTCATTGTCAGCAAAGAAAAAACTTGGAGGACTGTCAAGCTTAATAGAGGAACCTCCAATGCAATGACAACAAGAAATGGGTCTTCAAGGGATCAAACACTGGAGGAAAGCCCTTTGTAAAAGAAGATTGTAGAGAATATTGTTGATACTGTAAAAGGTTTGGCGTAGTAAGGAAACATGATTCAAACTCCGTGGGAGAGATAAAGACTGGAGCCATGGGAGGCAACAATGGGCAGGCAAACTGCCTTAGAACATGAAGAAACAAATCAACGCAATATCCTCCTCAGCCAGATCATGACATGAAAGCCTATAAAGAGGAACTTGATCATCTAAGAACAATGATTTAATAAATGACTAAGTCCTCTAGATTGGGTACCCTGTCCATGAGAGGAAAGAGTTCATTCGATACAGCTGGTATGTGTCTCTAGGTGATAAGGGTTGCATCAAAGATAATCTTAACAGGGATCTGGTGGTTACAAGACATGTTCACTAAGGGACTTCCTAAATACAAATTCCAATATCTTATAGGCAAGTTACGAATTTACCAATGAATAATAATAGGATAAAAATATCCTAATATCTCCATAGTAATCAGGAAAAATATTATTAGAAAATTCACATTAATTCCTTCAAATTTTATTCCCATTTTTATGAGAATGTGGTTGTTCCTAATAGAGGAGTAGAAAATGTAATTAGCATGATTGTTATGAATAATATTTTTTTTATTCCCTCTCATTATTCAAGCCATACCTAATATGTGTTTGCCTGTCAATGTGATTTCCTTTAACGTGTTTGTTTGCTTTCAGGTGTTTCGAATTGTTACGTTGTGGTTCAGTCTCTCTTCAAAAAAGGATGTTGTAAATAGCATGCTTAGCACAATTGATGAGGTATATAGTAAAACCTTTCCAATCAATCATTCTGATTTATATGACTTTTACCCATAGCTTAAGATTGTTTTTATTGGTTTTGTATGTTGATTCCATTTTAATCTGTTCGAAGGTTCAATCTTTCAAATTTATACCTTTAGTATATCAAATTGCCTCTAGAATGGGTAACGCAAAGGATGGTCATGGACATCTCAATTTCCAGGTTGTGGTTTCTCCAACTCTATATATGCTTTACTTATTTCTCGTTTATAATTTCTTATTTAATATGAACATGGAGTATGCAGTTTGCATTGGTTTCTCTTGTGAAGAAAATGGCCATTGATCATCCATATCATGCAATACTTCAAGTAAGTAGTTCCTTTATCCATTAATAGGCAATTATTTACATGCGAATGATTCTTTTATTTTTAAAAGAAAAATTTGAGATTAAGGGAAAACATAAACCATCCTTGTTCTGTTTGACTGTACTTGTTTCAATATGAAATTATTTTCTGTGGCAATTTTTGAATATGTTTTAGGCATTAAATGCTTCTAACAATAATTGTCTGATGAAAAATATTTTCATCATCTATTCTCTATTTAGCTTCTGGCTCTGGCAAACGGTGACCGTATCAAGGACAAACAGCGTAGTAAAAGTTCATTTGTGGTTGATATTGACAAAAAGCTTGCAGCGGAAAATCTTCTAAATGAGTTGTCATCTTATCATGGAGCTATCATTCAACAAGTAACATCACTCTTTGTATTCTATATTTTCTAAGTTCCAATTAGCAATCAATTAACTTCAAACTGTTTGTTACATATGTAGATGAAACAAATGGTGGAGATTTATATCAGACTTGCTGAGATGGAAACAAAGCGAGAGGTGACATGTTTTTATATTTTTCATATCCATTCTTTCTTATGTCCATGAATGCATTTTGAAGTTATTTCTATCATTGGCTTGCCTAGTGACCTGAAAATCTTTAGTTTTACAGCGTTCTGATTGGACTATTTATGCAGGATACCAATAAAAAGGTGACCCTACCAAGGGACTTGCGTAATCTGCCGATGCTAGAACTTGTAAGTGGCTTGCTAAATTTCTATGTGATAATGTAGCTTTCTCGTTGATGCAATGACTGAATGGTGGTTTTTTGGGGACAACTTTCGGAGACTGGACAGTGGGGAAAATTAATAGCTATATTGTTGCTTGCCCAAAATGGTGACATTTCCAATAACATTTTCTAGTATGGGTAACCTTCAAATGTCATTTCTTCAAAAACTTGTTCTGGATGTGTTTTGTTACGAAATAGTACATACACAGTTGAGGTCCATATACAATAATTGGAAATGATATCAACAGTTAATGTATGTAATATTTACTCTAAAGTATTCTATTATCAATTTTACATTTGGGATTTTAAAATATGATCTGTATTTACATCATGTTACTTTTGGGATTTTAACAAAAATATTTCCAAAAAAAATGAAGTTCTAATTTTTGCATAAAATAAAAAATCTATTATATTTGAAAAATAATAAAAATCCTGTGACCATAATTTAATTGACTTGTATTGTAGGGTAAACAACATGTATACTTACATATCAAAATATAAATATTTTGTCAAACCAAAATATTAATTGGATTAGGAGGTACTGAAACAAATAAGTATAAAGCTTGAAACATGTGTGTAATACTCTGGTGAATATATTTAAATATTTCTTTGTAATGTAATTCAAATCATAATAACATGTGTTGATCAAATCGGTGAATTGCTCTAAGATTTTGGATTGTGGTATATTTGAGAATGTTGGTGATCGTGGTATCAAGTGTGCAGGAATAAACAAACAACACAGAATGCACATGGAAGAAAGAACACAAAAATAGTTTGAGAAAAGAATTCTCTTTATACTAGATGAGTCTACTGGATGGCTACAGAATTGCAATCAACAGAGGAAAAAAATGTGAGAGATTCACTTAGAGGATTGCAACAAACGCTCCAAGAATTACAAACTTCTTGTATACTAGTTAGTTACACAAGCAACCTTATATATAATGGGCCTGCAAAGATAGTTGACAGAAAATAACTAACTCCTAAGTAACTAAAGAAATATCAAAAAACATCTTCAAATCATTGGACGACTTCAGCTATTGAGCATGTCTAACATATGAAGAAGATTCTAAGGCATAAACTCAGAATATTTAAAAACTTCAAATAGGAAGTTATATTTTAAAATGAAACAGTTGTGCTTAGGCATCACTACACTAGCTACAATCCCTACCAGGTTGGCACTCTAGCTTGTAACAATCAGTTGTAGCATATCTAAATATTATTTAAAAAGAAAACAGAACAGCAAACCTGGAGGTCATACCAAACCCACTAAGAAAATCTAATTTAGAAAGACCAGACCGGTTAAAATGTCATAGTGCAGAAGATTTTAACTTATATTGATCTTTTTTTCGCAGAATTTTTGCCTGCCTGTGTATACATTTCCTATTACATTTTGGTTGTATATATTTACATGAGCATTGAAGATACGTTGTCAAAGCTAAACTTGTATATTTGCATGTACTTCGGACATTTAGGTACCTGTAGTGACAGCTACAGTATCAATTGATCATAGTTGTCAGTATCGTGAAGGAACTTTTCCTTACTTCAAAGGACTAGCAGATTCAGTTATGTAAGTATCAAACATTTGTAGCATTGAAAGAGCATTTTTGTAGGATGCAAAATTTGATGCATCAATCTACTTTGTGCTGGTTTGGTGTGCAGGATAATGAATGGTATAAATGCTCCAAAAGTTGTTGAATGCTTTGGTTCTGATGGCTGCAGATATCGACAACTGGCAAAATCTGGAAATGATGACCTAAGACAGGATGCTGTATGAATTTCTTTAGCTTATGCTTTGTAATCTTTTTTGCATCTATTATTGAAGTTGTGCCAAATTATTTATTTGTCCATGTTTAGAAAAAAAATCAAATTTGAAGCCTTATTAGAGAAATTTATGTTTCAAAACACTGCTTTTTGTTAATTGTAATATTAAATTAAAGCTTTAAATACATTTTTAGCCCATATAATTTACCTCAATTTTTTTATTTTGGTTGCTATACTCTAAAGTATTAGTTTTTGCTATTCATATATAATTTTTTGTTCTGGTTTTAGTCATTTGATATATGTTGCATGATTAGGAGATAATTATTCCATAATTAGTACAGATTCCGTTTTTTCATTTGATATCTTTTGGAGATTTGATTTGATTTGTATAGCTTTAATTACCTATTATTTCTTTCCTTAATTAGGTTGTAAATAGTCTATATATTTAGACTGTTATCACATTTGTAAATTGTTGAAAATCCCACATCCACTAGAGATAAGGAATTTTCATAGTATATAAATGGGTGTGAATCTTACCTTATAAGCCAGTTTTATAAGGTTGAGTTAGTCTTAAAGTTCACTTTTTTATATGGTATCAGAGTGATTTAGAGTCTATCCTAGCGAGAGTTTGTTGGATTTATCAGGCTACCCGCTATCGTACTACCATCCATAATATATAGTCCCATGCACGAGTTGGTAGGTCTTGGCGTGAGCGAGTGTGTTGGAGATCCCACATCGGTTAGAGATAAAAAAATTTCATAGTATATGAGTGAGTGCAAATCTCACCTTATAATCCGGTTTTATAAGGTTGAGTTAGGCTTAAAACCCATTTCTTAATATAAATGAGAAGGGACCATGTGACGCATGACGAAGATAAAGGACCTTAAACCTAATTTTGAAAAACCCTAATAAGTTTGGGCCTTTGGCCCATTCCAATTTTTAACTAATAAAACCCTAAAACCCTAATTATTCAAATAAAATTTGAATGTGTTGCATTTGCATGAGCTGTTAAACCTAATTAAGAGTCAAAACCTACACTTTTAAAATTAGTTTTTCTGGACCTATTTTTGACCCATTTAAAACATTATACTTATTGCAATCCACAACTCATTTTTTTATCTCTGCCACAACACCTTCCGCCATAACCCATTATGATTTCCATTATAGCTTTATAAAGTATTTATGGGGTCTCCGATGATCCATTATCCGATATCGATAACACTACTAAAGATATTAAGTCTATATATCCTATTTTAGAAAACTTTTTTGGCTTGTCCAAGTTAGAGATTTCGGTATATATTATTAGTAATAGTGTAAGACATGTTATCTCTTTCTTTATTCACATTTTCTACAAGGGAATCTGCATGTCTAAAGGAATCTTATTTTTCTCATATATGTTGTTTATTTTGATGGTTATATTAAACTGCTGATTTCTTGTAGGTAATGGAACAATTCTTTGGTTTAGTCAACACATTCCTCAGGAACCATCAAGATACATGGAAAAGAAGACTAGGAGTTCGGACCTACAAGGTATATTCTGCTGTTTTAAAGTTCTTGGTCTTTAGTGCTGGTGATTGGTTTGTGAATTGTAACAATGTCATTGACAGAGTCAATCAACTATCTGTAAACAGTTTCAGGGAGTAACATGTAAAGTGAGATGGGAATTTCATTAATTTTGCATTACTCTTGAATTAGAATTGCCTGTTTACTATGCATAATATGCTTTTGCAGAATGATCTTGTTCCCATGACAGTTTTTTCATATAATTTTTTCCCTTGCACAATAAAGGCTACTTCCTAAACATTTATGTTCTGCTTCAGACTTGCGTAGGAATTTCTTGGCCTGGAAAATAAAATCCTACTCTATATTTTTTCTGCCTAAAAATCAAAAGAACGTCCATTTCTTCTTTGTTGGTTAAGCATTTATAAACTTAACTCCGAAAAGGGATGTACTTGAGGGTTATATGAAATTATTTTTTCCTTCAGATTGTCTATTTTGTACTATAGTTTTGAAGTTATGGCAGGAAGAGATTAAGTTCTTAAAATGGTTTAGAATTTTAACTTTCTATGAACAGGTTGTTCCTTTTACTCCAAGTGCTGGTGTTCTTGAGTGGGTTAATGGAACTCTTCCTCTCGGTGGATACCTTATAGGGAGGTCAGTCAAAGAAAGACAAGTTTTGCTGCACAATTTCTTGATCTTTTTATCTTTGAAGCAACTGATTCATGTTGTCAACCAACTATCCCAAAAGCTATTGCGTGAAAGTACATGAATGGTTTTATATTAACCCCTTCTATCAAAAACCCTTTGGGCTCGAAAAATGGACAATGCACTCTTTACCCTACCTTTGCTAAAATATGGCATTTATTAGGGAACATGGATCAATTTCTAGACCATATGGTCATAGACTAATACTGTACCATGAATGGCTTTATATCTAACAGTCTTTCTTCAACTTTCAGCATGAGAAATGGAGGTGCTCATGGTCGCTATGGAATGGGAGATTGGTCATTCCTTAAATGCCGAGAGCACATGGCAAATGTAAGAAGATAATATTTAAGTACTTATGTCAACTTAGTTATCATATACTGTTTGTTTTATAGTTTTCTAAGGTGATGACAATCTGAATTTATATCTGAAAAGAATTGAGTGGGAGGGGAGAAAAAACTGTTTACTATAAAATATAAAATGTCTAGTTTGGATTAAAGACCTAAATTAAATACTACATAACTGGGCTGTAAGGTGTGCTGGAAATAATTCTAAAGATTGGATTTGTCTTTAGCCGCGGAACGTACTGACTCATTCATCTTATCAAGTTTGATAAACTTGATAAAAAGCCAATAGCTTGAGAAGAAAAGATATCATGTAATGATCACTATAGAGTAAATAAACCATCTTTTTTAACTAAACAGGGGCGGTGAAGAGAATGGGAACTGGTTAGACTTTATAAATAATTCCTGTGGAATAAATCTCAGAAAAATTATCATTTCTGGACTGGTTGAAACCCTTTCATTCGTGCTCAAATATTTATATCTTCATCATCATCATCGTCAAAATAGCTTTGACTTAGGCTACAATTATAGTTTGTATTGAAATTGGTGAAGCAGTACATTAGATAATAATGTTGGGGATCTTTTAGTGCTTATGCATGATCAAGTGAAATTCATTTTTCAATTCTTCACAATCGTTTAACTTATTCAACTAATAAACTATGCATTGACAAATTGCATGCAAACCAAAAAAATGAAAAAACAGACTGATAGCATAAATATATAACAAAGCTATTTATTTTAATACCTTTTATTTTTTTTATGTCAAATAGAATAATACTATACTACGTTTGATGTTTTCTTGATAGGAGAGGGACAAGCGCAAAGCATTCCAGGAAGTTTGCAATAATTTCAGGTAACTTTCCTGTCCTTATCTTTTAGATGACCCAGATCACGTGATCGGCTTCATTGCTTAATCATATTTTCATGCAGGCCTGTTATGCATTACTTTTTCTTGGAGAGATTTCTACAGCCAGCTGAGTGGTTTGAAAAGAGACTTGCGTATTCTCGAAGTGTTGCTGCTAGTTCTATGGTAATAGCATTATACTTTTCCATGCATGCTTATTTTTTCAACATATGGATTGTCAGACCTGAATATGGCTCATAGGTATCAAGTGCGCCTGTTTGAAGGTTCTATATTTTTTTCCTCAATTCTGAAGGGAAATATCTAATGTTTTGGGATAGTGCAACCATGTTGGAATGAATACTACTCTGACTTCTGAACTAGCCGTTCATATGTTGCCCATTCATGTCATCTCGATCCACTATCATATATGATTTCTGTTTTATTTTAAAATAGCCTTTAAGTAAAAAAAAAAAAATATCTGGAAGATCACCAAAATCACATCTACATCAATGTATTACAATCCTTGGTATACTTATTAGTTGATTCATATTCAGGTTGGCTATATCGTGGGCCTTGGAGATCGACATTCGATGAATATTTTAATTGATCAGGCGACTGCTGAGGTTATTCACATAGATCTTGGTGTTGCTTTTGAACAAGGCTGGATGCTTAAGACCCCAGAACGGGTATGTACTTGATAGTCCTTGAGTCATGCCCTTTTTTCCATACTTCATCTGGATTGTTGATATCACCTGTAACTGCTGGCAGGTTCCCTTTAGGCTTACAAGAGACATAATTGATGGAATGGGTGTAACTGGAGTAGAGGGGGTTTTCCGGAGATGTTGTGAGGAAACACTGTCTGTCATGCGGACAAACAAAGAAGCATTGCTGACGATTGTGGAAGTAATCATACTTCAGTCAAATTTTTGTAGTATGAATTGAACTTCCTTTTCTATATTCTCTTCCTAAAAGATGAGTGTCCTCTGCAGGTTTTCATACACGATCCTCTTTATAAGTGGGCTTTATCTCCTCTGAAAGCCTTGCAGCGTCAAAAGGTACGGTGTCTGCAGGTTTTTAGACTGTCTTATGTTAGTTTCTTTATTTAATAAATGTTCAGCATCTCATGAGTGTTCGTCGACTAGCATAAATTAGCACTTATCATAAATTGTGGAAATAAGTATATAACAGGAGGACTGCTAACCTAAATTAGCACTTAGCATAATGACTTGGATATTCTATTCTTTTTTGGGTTCTCAAGAATGTTGCTGGTTCTCCTCGATTTTGATCTGGTTGTAAATATGTTCAACTTGTATTACTTGATTTACATACAGCGTGACCTTTCTCCTTTTCTCCCCAGGATTTGGATGATGATTTTGATACAAGTTTGGAGGAACCACAAAATGATTACCAAGGAAATAAGGATGCTACACGAGCCCTTCTACGTGTCAAGCAAAAGCTAGATGGGTATGAAGATGGTGAAATGCGTAGCATCCACGGGCAGGTATTTTGTTGGCATATCTCTGCCAAATGACTAAATAAGGACTATTTCGTTTTCTTTCTTTTTTTTCTTCATCCAATTTTAGCTGATAAAGTGGGTTGGATAATGTATATTCATCCAATTTGAAGTTGGAACATAAACTTGTCAAAATGAGTGGTGTTACGCTTTAAGAGTTTAACCTGCTAGATACATTGTGCATTCATATTCGACCCTCATACCATACAGTTACATCCATCTTAGTGGAGAATATAGTTCATCAATTGCCTGCAATTTGTAAATACCATCTGGCTACTCGTACTGTTGTTTGCAGTCTAAAAATGTACATATTCTAATATCCCATGAAAAAATAAAATTATGGTTGGTACCTTTACTTGCAGGTGCAACAACTCATCCAAGATGCAATTGATTCTGAGCGATTGTGTCAAATGTTTCCTGGTTGGGGAGCTTGGTTGTAATTGGCACCCTTCTTTATACCCTTTGATACTGAATCATCTTGTATAGGCGGCGGTTATCTACTTCGTTGGACTTTTTCTCCTCGATTAGCATATACTGTGACCAGTTTCTTTCGCTTTTTTTGTTGTATTATTTTTTGAAATTTTGTTCGGTGAGTTGTAAAATGGTTGCATGTTAAAGGATGCGAAAGGAATAGCTTTTTCGTATCACCTGTTCACTTAATACATCCCTTCCACCAACCCTTCAATTAAAAACAACTCTACAAGAAAATCTCTTATAATAAGTGGTGACATTCTTAGTTTTTATTGCTGATAAAATTTATTAATTGTGGGGTAGAAAATGGATCAATTAAGTTAGTTTTGTTTCACAATACAATTTTTATCTTATGGTTGTGTAAGCACCCATCAAAATATTATTTCAAATTATATTTGCATATTATGAACTTCTACCATGGGATTCGTGCCTCCAGACCCACCTACATGCAATGCGCTTATGAACTTGATCTTGTCCAACTCGAAGAAAGCTACGACTTTGAAGAATGGAAAGATCATGTAGATACCTTTGAGCTTTAGATGAAGCTCAACGTGTTGCTACGAGACCGCCACAAATGCTACAATGCGATCAAGTTGTATCAGCAACGTGTTCTTTCTATCATTAGACTCTCTTTTATACTGTAAACATTTTTCTTCTGAAATTATAAAACAGTTCTGAATGTTATTATATTTTTAGTATATATTAAATTTCTACTGTAAAAGTCTATAAATTTCGTATTCAGTACTTAATTAAGGACTCGATCAAAGTAGAATCTATTTGTATTTTTATATAAGTGTGTTGGAATGCTTTCAATGTAACTTGGCCTATTGATCTTGACCAGCCTCGACAGGTTCCACAGCCAATGTAATTAGCCTTCTAACTATTACCTCACTCTAAATTAACTATCCAACCTATATCTATATATAAAAGCTGTAATGAGCGTCTATCATTTCATGTATAGTTATAGAGAGCATTTAATGTTTATTCTACAGCGTCTAATCAGCTTTACATGGAACTCTGTTAGAAAGTTCTTTGATTAAAAACTAGTGGTTAGATAGTTTAAAATCAGACTTTATGAATATATTTTAGTGCGTACAAGTATTGTAGTGTCTAATCAATAAATAACTAGACAATTTAAAATAAGAGTTTATAAATATGTCAAGGTTTAGTCCAAGTTTGATTATCTAGTCAAGGTTTGACCGTCTAATCTAAGTTTGACCTGTCTAAAGTCATGTTAATAGTCAATTCGAGGGGCTTATCTTTATTCATTTATTATCGGTAGATGATTTTATTATTTAGACTTATTAAATGATCCTTTGTTCTGAGAATGGTATAAGTTTGTAACAAAGTCAAATAAAATGTATATATATTCTAATAGAAATTTGTATAACCGTAAAATATATTAGACGATTGGAATGTCTAACATGTCATTATTTTATAGGAAAATATTATAAATTTTTGGATGTTACACTCAAGGCTTGCTTGGGACTCCAATTTTACCTTCAAATCTCAAATTCAAGCTCCTATTCTTTAGACTGAGAATGTTCATCTAAAGGCTGATTTAGATGTTGCTAGTGCTTTACTTCAACCAACACTTCAAGCATATGAAATATCCCTTGGAGAAGTTCCCAATTGAAGGCAATGACCACCTTTTTGCTCAATCTTAGACTCAAGTCTATCTTACCCACCTCTTTTTTTGCACCAATGGTGTTAACTTTAAATACGTAAACTAAGTCTAATGGTTCAGTTTGTCCACCCTTTATTGATGTTTCTTAAAAAGGGAAGAACATAGCATATTGGGAAAATATATCTAGAAAATAAAAAGGAGGAGTACAAGTTAAAGGGAAGCTTTAAGGAAGATAGATGCACAAACTTAGGGGGGGGAGTAATTTCAAGAATATGTATTGTGTTTTTTTGTATTTAAAAATGTAACAAACTATGTCATGAAGTACGATTCTAAGTTTTTGTTCATCTTTTCAAACATACTATAATATGTATTCAGATGGTCAAAGAATATATCCTAATCATATAATCTGAATAATGAATATTTTGTGTTATTGAAAAGTTTGACAACCCATCAAATTTATGTTTTATGATATTTTAAAAGCTTGTTAGTTTAGGGTTTAGGGTTTATCTAAAAAATATTTGTAAAAACTAGATGTGTTGCTATCTCTTTAAGAAAATCTCATGTTTAAATTTTATTGCTTTAAGAACCATAAAAAATGAGGAGATTGTTATGCCAAAAGTCCAATGGCCCCATAATATTGATTAAGTTATTGTCACAACAAAGTAAGAAACATGAAGAAGCTTTGTCCGAAGATGTGAAGATATTGTAAGACCTGAGTGCTTCGTCTACCAGATGATACATCACCTTGCAATTTTCACTTTGTTTAATAAGTGGAACATTCTTCACTGCGTACAGACCTAAAGCTTACAATTATACCTAACAAAAATATTCTTTAAGTTTACTACTGCATTGCAAGGAATGTCTTCCTCTTTTGTCTACCTAGATGATTCACACAAAGTACAACTCTACGAATTTGTAGTGAATCCTTCTTCGAATATCTATGTAAAGTTATTCGTTAAATAAGGAAACAAAAGATATATTCAACTATTTGATGCCAAAATGTTGTCAAATTCTTTTGTAGCCTTAAAAACTTTATAGAAGAACATTATTTTGTGATCTTTGTGATCACACTTTCATACAAACTTTATTTGTGTTAGGCAGAAGTGACTAAGTTTCAAATAATACTCAATGTCTTCTCCATGAGTGGCTACTATTTAAAGAACATTGTCTTGGTCAGAAATGGTAGTTGTCCAAAAAATATTGTCTTAACCAGCATTTCAAATAATAATTTATATTTATCAAGGAGTGGTTAGGATCCAAACAATGGCTTATCGAAAAATGGTTGAGGTCCAAACAATATTCAGTTTTTAGCCAAAAATGGGTGTGTTACAAACAATTATCTCTTGTTTAATGGTTAAACCAAAAAGTTGGAAAACCATGTCTCAACAATTTAATTGATTAACATGTGCAATAATCAATTAAATATAAAATGTTGTAATTCATTTTCAAAATAATAATTAATTAAAAGGTTATATAATCAATTAGATATTTTAGTATCAGTTTTAATTACTATTTTCTAAACTCAATAAATAAAGTACTTGGCTTGATGTTTTAAAATACACATTTACGATCAAAAGCATTCAAAACGGTTATTTCAAAGCATTTTCTCACTCTCATTTATGCTATCAAGATTTCCTAATCAAGGTTGTGCATTATTGAGCCTTGTGTGCTTCTACTATGAACGTTTGGTAATATTTTTCCTTGTATTATTTGTTGTTGTAATTGGATTATTCTAGTGTTTGGTTCTTGGTGATCAAGAGTTGATAAGGCATGCATCATTTTGTGTTGAAAATAGTTGATAGACTTGTTTTGGTTTATATACTATTGAAAGTGTTCAAGAGTTCATTGTATTGTAATAACTTTTGAAGTTAATGGAATCAAAAAAATTTAAGGTTGAATTGTTGAGAGTGAATATAGGATCTTGTTGGTCTGAACTAGTATAAAACCTCTTATGCAAATTTTATTTGCTTATCTTATTCTATTTGTGATACAATCTAATCTTGTGTCAATCTTGCTTTCAATATATTTGCATTCAGTTTTCTAGTCTTAAAAGAGTTTTAAAAGGAACTTCAAGAAAGAAAACTTTTATGAAAAAGATTTGAAAAACAATTCACCCCTATAGGTTTCAAATAGTCTCATATATTATATTAGTTTAGGCATCTAAATTGGGCAAAATAGAGAAGATTTAGTCTTAAAAACTACTTTTTCCACTTAGAATGATTACTTTGATGCATTAAATGATCTTATGGTCAAATTATTGGAATCTTGTAGGAATTAAAGGAAAAAGAGCAACAAAAAGATAACAGTGAAATTAAGACCATCCACTGAGTGTAAGCATGGAGCGGTGAGTGGATTAATGGCAAAGGACATATAAGTTCAAGACCTCTAAGCGTTAAGCATTTGAACAAACCGTTGAGCAGATCTGAGCCAGAAAAGAGCTCAAGCTTAAGAATGAGGTTTAAGCGAAGGCCATGAAGCGTTAAGCGAAGAGAAGCTTTGAAGTCAAGGAAAATCAATTCGATGGGATTGGTTGGAGGTGAGATAAGCACATGCAATTAATTTATCAAAAAAGAATAAATTTGTTAAGTAGATGTCATGCGCTGATAAGTTCAACTAAACACTCATCATTATAAATAGATAGGTTTGGTTCAGAGAATGGAGGTTTTGACAAGGAGAAGAAATAAGAGGTCAAAGCTGAAGCGCATCATCCAAAGTCATATGTCCTTAATTGCTAAATATTCGATCTTGAGTTGTCTTGTAAACATTAACATGGGTAGTTAAATTTCTCTTTTTGGGATTGAAGAATAATGTAACATTTCTATGCTTTGCTATTTATAAATGCAAGCTCTTTAAGTTCCTTGATTTGATTTTGCGCTTAAAGGTTGATAGGTAAAAAATTACTATTATTGATCTTAGAAATTGAATGATATGGGGAAATACTTTCATCTTTTGAACTCAATCAAATCATCTAAATAATTTAATGTTTGATAATGAAATTGAGTGTTTGACTTGAACTACTCCAACTATAATGCAGTAAACAAACTATTATAAGTTAAGGAATTGATTATGTTGGTTTGATCTCTAGATAATCATGATTTGGAGCCTTATGAAATAATGAAATTGAGTCTCACGTTATTTATAAATATTAGTTATAACTAGTTAAGTATAAGATATTTACAAAGTTTATTCAATCCCAACACTTTCATAAATATAGGAATAATTTTCTATTAGGAAATTAGGGATTATGAATTAATTGAAGATTGAAATAAAAAGTAGTTCTTAAAAAATAAATATAGACATTTTTTATTATTACAAAATTTTATTAGAATAAAAAAAAATTGGAGATACTTATCAAGACCAATATTTAATGTTTAGTAAAAATAAGCACAATTAGTTTATATAAGAACCATTGCAAATGGGTTATCTCAATAAAAAAAAAACATCAATAATTTTAAGAGACATTAAAATGGAAGATACTAAATATATGACTAATTATATTTCAAGATGTAATTAATAAATTAGAAGTAATGGATAACTAACTGTATTTTTAAAAAAATATTAGAGATAGATCACACGCCAATGAAAGTGGTTAATAGATAGTTGGTCAACTCTATTTTAAGTGCATTCAGATATACACAGGAATGATTTATTTACAACAATTTTTCTTTTTTTTTTTATTCATTCCTCTTTCATATCTTTAGTTTGAAATTTATTAGGCTTTTATTTACCATAATTCAAAATTAAAAAAAATTAAATATATGTTATTCATAATTTTTTATTTATTTTATTCATTTAAATTTTTGACAATTTCATAAAAACTAAAATAATCAATAGTATAAAAAATAGTATAACTTTTTCAATAAGGTTAAATATATATTTGACTAAGTTTTTGTCAATTATCATATTCATATAAATGGGATCCTTATCATAAAAAACTTCTTTTTATACCAAAGAGGTGGTTTCTTCTCCCAAGCTATACACACAGAATCAAAACTCATTCATTAATCACATTCTTATTCTATTCTTTTCATATGTATAAAGTCAAAATTGTTTATAGATGGAAAATTTTCAGTTTGTATAATTTAAAATTATGTAATCTAAAAATATATTTATATAATAAATTATATAATTTAAAATTTAAAAATATATTACAAATTACATAATATTTTATATTTTATAATTTATAATTCAATTTTAAATTTTATAATTTGAATTGTATAATCATAAATATAATTTTAAATATAAAAATATATTTTAAATTATATCTTTCTCAAAGAACTAACATAAACGTACTTTTAATTACGTATTTTTTATTACACAATTTAAAAATATTTTTTAATTATAAAATTTAAAATGTACTTTTATATATAAAAACATAGTTAATATTGTATAATGTAAAAGTATATTCTCTATAATATAATTTAAAATATGTAACTAAACTTTTAAAATATATTTTAAATTATAAAATTTACAATATATATTTAGATTATATAATTTAGAATTTATTTATTTTTTTAATTATACAATCTAAGTATCTTAAGTAGACTACTTAGATTTTTGTTATATATCTCGAACTCCCATGAAAAGTACATAAAGAAACAAACCTATTAGAGGGGAGGAGGGAAGAGACTCAGCCTATCAAAGCACCCCAGTTGCATGTAATCAAAGAAAACTTAACTCCGATTTTTCCTTTTCTTGGAACCCAAACAAAAGAAACATTTATACAGTGAATCTTTTTTACAGTAATAATTTAGATTGAATTTTTAATTTTCATAATTTAAAAATGTTTATTTTTAATTTTGTATCTGACTTGATACAGTTAGAGGTAACTTTATTTTATTTATGTGTATTTTTGATAACTTACATTTATTATTTATTAATGTGGTGTATGTTGTATTACATTATTTAGAACTCCAGTTGTAGCAACTATAATTGAAAGAAGGTGAATACTACACAAAGCCCAATGCAGACGTGGAGAGGACATAATGGTATTCATTCCAATTTGTGAATCTGGATGTTTCTCTCCAAAACAAGCAGCGCCCAACACTCTCACTCTCTCCCTCTCTTCACCGCCCATCGCAAACCAAACTAAACCAAACAACACAACACAAAACCAAACAAAACCACTTACATCTAAATACTATAATAATAACAATCATGTTTCTTCTTCTTTCCACTTTTCTTCATATTTTCCATCACTTGCTAAAACTCACACTTCTTTTCTACCTTCTTCATCATCGGATACTACTATGGAACAAATTGCACTCTCTCAACAGGAGGAAGATTTGCTTGTTTCAGATTGCGAGAGCATTGTTTCCGGCACTGAAACCACTGAAACAATGAGACAAGAAGACGCTTCTTTCGTTAGGCTTCCAGAAGGTGATGTGCTTCACGATCTTATCAAGAGAGGCTTTGTTCGTGGGCTGGGCCAGCTCGGGCCCAAAACGGAGGTTCTTTCCATTCACCGAAACACCTGTTCTGGCGCGGTTTCGCAGGCGCGGCTCCAGTCGTTTCAGCTTCACGCTAGGGCGGTGGCCAAGCTACGTGAAGGAAATTCCAATGTGAAGTACGCTTGGTACGGAACTCGCGGCGAAGACGACGTAAACGACATCGTTTCTCACGGATTTGCCCACGTTCACGGCCCTCAACTACTTCTCTCCCCCGATGACGCTCCTCTCCAAAGGTTCGTCCATGTTTTAAAGCTTTCGGGTTCAAATTTTCAAGTTTCATGTTAAAATATTTCGTAATATAATTCAAAGTAATTTTGTGTGTTTAGGTTTAGGTTGAAATTGAGGAATTGATTTTGATTACATAAGGAGTTGAGACTATTTTAGATGGTTAATAGATTGAATACAGTGTTTATTTAACTTCTATTGCTATTTTTAAAACATCTAAACTTTAATCTCATCATAGTTTGTTTTATAAAATTAATTGGATTGAAAATGAAATTTGTCATCCAAACTCACAATTTGTTATGTTGATTCTGAATCAAATAAAACTATGGTTTTTGTTTTCCGCAGTGTTAGAGGGTGCGTGGTTGGGAAAGACGGTGTGAGGCATGTACTACTGTGCCGCGTTATTCTGGGGAGATCGGAGCTTGTTGATGGTGGCACAGAACAATGTTATCCCAGTTCCCAGAACTATGATTCTGGGGTGGATAGTTTTTCAGCTCCTAGCAAGTACATAATTTGGAGTAACCGCATGAACACTCATGTCTTGCCTGCATATGTTATAAGCTTCAGGGTTCCTTCTTTCAAAGGTGGGTATCCATTTTGAATCCAAAACATACATTGATGTTTGTGTGTTTTTATTTTACCATGGTGTTTGGTAATTTTTAAGATGATGGGTGTGTTCTGGTTTGTAGGGATTGAGAAGAAGAGTGAAGAACTACTGAGACCTAGTTCCCCTTGGATGCCATTCCCAACTCTGATTTCTGTGCTTTCAAAGGTTTTGGCTTCTCGTGATATTGCTCTCATCTCCAAGTTTTACAAGGATAAAAAAGTAAGTGCTTTTTCTTGTTTGCACTTGTGTTTGAGTGTGTTGCTTGTTTGTTTTTCTCATTGTGAATTAATTCATCTTACAGGATAAGAAGATTTCACGACATGAACTTATACAAAGAGTGAGACAAATAGCAGGGGACAAGTTACTGTTTGCAGTCATCAAATCTTACAGAGAAAAGGTAGGATTATTCCCTTTTTAATGATTTTGATCTCTCTCAGTCTGGGGTTTTTAGAATTCTTCTTGAGAATGTTATGACATAACCTACAATTTGTGGCTTGAGGAACAATTATTAAAAGCAACAAGTTTTTTCTCCCCTCTGTGCATATACTAATTACTAGATGTGTCTGAATTAATGGGATAATCCTTTTAGAATTCGCCTGCCTAATATTAGAAAATAGTACTGATAGAGATTGTAAATATATAAAGTGGATGTATAGTGGATTGTACAGCCAATTATTCTTTCTCCTTGTGGATTAATTAATCTAGAAATTCCTTAAATGGAACTAGTTTCTGTGGGAAAAAAGAGATCTCATTAGTATTAATTTAGGTGGTTGTTACAATATTGTCAAAGAAAAAGTAGGTACCAAAATAGTATTATATTACCTGTACTTCCAACCCTATGGGAAAAGTGGCAACTGAATTTAAGAATTAAAAAATGTTAGTGCCATCGTCAGTTCAAGAGTGTAGCAACCATCCTCGATTGTTTAGATTTGGTACGCTTGATTATGATGTCTTTGGGTGTACAAATAACTGTGTGAAGTGTTATTATAAAGTGCTCACCGATGTTAATAAGCATATGAAACAGCAAGAGTTATATGATATTAGAGTGATGGAAAGTTAACAATCCTTCAATTTTATACAACCAAATTACAATCAATTTAATTATTTTTTTCATTAAATAGTTTAATTTATTATTTTATCCTTAAAAGGAAAGGAGTTGTAATATGTAGAATAAAAAGGTAATTGGAAAAATACTTTATTTCCATTATAATAGACTAAAAATTATTATTTTTGTTAGTAGTGTTTTTTTGTTGTTGTGTCAATTGTTTTTGTCACGTGTTTACTCTTATTTTTCTTTGGCTTTGTGTTGTATGCTTAGAATAATTTAACTGGGTAAATTTGTTCTTTCTTTCAGAAGAAACAAAGATTTCAACATACAAGGTCAAAGAATGGGCAAGCAACGACACATGAGTTCTAAAGCTGATAACCAAACTTACATAGAAGATCCACAAAACTTCTTTTGGAGAAATGTTTTTTCTCTTTCTTTTGTAATTTCTACTTTCCTATTCTAAGGTTGATGTAGCATAGATAGGCATAGGAGAAGGAATGGATTTTTCATCCATGAATATGAATACAAATAGGTTATGATGGACACATTCATTCCTTCAAATTGTACATACTAATTTTGTTGTGCCTTTTTCTTCTCTTGGAATATATTATTTCTTAGTTACTACATAATTTTGCAAATTTTTAGTATATTATTATAATTTATTCTATGCTATTTTAACACTTGTAGCTTAATTAAGAGGGGAAATTATCTTTCTGTCATCCACACAATCACTTAACAATTTTTGTAAAGGCAACATAGTCATTAAAAAATCTTTTATAATTATAAGAAAATGAGTCTCAACTAATTGTATTACTTTGTTGGATTCTATAATATTATATAGCTTTAGATTAAATATTGGTCCATGACAAGTTCAACGTTTTCAACTCCTACTCATCTTCTGCTGTAAAGTGTAAGTTCCTTTATCTTCTTTTTTCAAAACAACTGTTTCATAATTATATCTGGCATTGAGTTTCATCTTTCACTCTTTCCTTGTGATATCTGTGTGCTCAATGTTCTTTGACAACAAATTTTCTTTTTCTTTTTTTGACCAAAAAAATAAATTTTGTCAGGTCAATTTTCCCGTGAATTCCATCATTTTTACAGACCATGGGTTTCCTTGTTCTGCTCTCTTATACTCTGGTCTAGGGAAAGTGGTTTTCTTCCCTCTGTTTTAACCCAAAAGGAAAAAAAAGGATAAATGCAAAACAAGAAATATTTAATATATAATTAATTATTATTAGTTAATCATCAATTAATTAAAGTAGTTCATATTAACCAATCAATTACATATGGTGATATGTTTTGGATTTGTTCCATTTTTATCTGTTGATGGTTTTGTTGGATAGGATTTAGAGATGAAACTATTTTCACAACCTTCCTAAACTATAGTTCTAAAAAGAAGTCCAATGACTTTCCTGCTTTGGATGAAAGAATGAAAATAACAGTGAGATAATAATTTGAGTTTGTGTAAATATCTATAAAACTTCTCTTAAATGGCGCTTTTCTTAAATGGCGCGTGTCAGTGTCGAATACTTATATTGGACATCGACACTTGTAGGACACGTATCCATAAAGTGTCTAATTCAAAAAGTATTTATTGAATTTCTGAAAATTTTAATATGATTTTAACACAATTTTTTTTAAAAAAATACATTAATTTTTTAAAAACTCAAACTTATTATATTAATTTTTTAAAAATTTAAATTTATTATATAAATTTTTATTATGATTATAAAAGTAAGAAATAAATCTTTTTGAACTAGTCATGAAAAATATTTTTCTGTTTTAGAAAATAATCTGGAACATACTTATGTACATAGATATTTGTTGTCAATATATAGATCCATGTCTCTGTGTCGTATGTTTTAGATATTATACGTATTTTCGTTTCGTGTTCGTATTGTATTAGTGTATGTGTTAAATAGGTAAATATACTTTAACTTCAAGAATACAGCTGTCTTAGCAACAAAAATATGTATATATTTGGGCAGATTATCCAGTGAAGAAGCCCAAATTTAATTGTGTGGTTAGTTATCCACTTATCACCCCTACTTCTTGTACTCACATAAAATCTTCATGCACTTCATGATGGGTGAAAACAAATACAACCTTTTTTTATAAATATTAGTGACTGTCGTGTGTGTGCGTAGATTTTAAATATTTTAAAAAATTTATTATGTTGTTTTTTTAAAATATTATATATAAATTTATAATAATTTTAATTTTATTAAATTAGTATATTACATAAATTTACAAATATTATTATAAATTTTATAATTACATAAAAAAACATTAATTTAAAGATAATAATTTATAATTTTGTAACAATAAATTCTTCCTTAATAGAAGATCATACAAATTTATGAATCTATTCCAACTTACCTACTATCTTTGAGAAATAAATTTTTTGTTAATAAATATATTTATTAAATTATAAGAATAATTGATCTTTAAATATAAATTATATATATTAAAAGATAAAAATTATTATATATAATCATTATTTCTAAAAAGATGAGTTTAAAATTAAAATAATATTAAATTATTTATTATATTAAAGAAATTATTTTTTATTAAAAGATAAATAATCTATATAGGCTACACTTTTTTTTGAAAAAGAATTACTATTATTATAGTAAGTAGAAACACAAGTGTTTTTGTGTTGTGTATCCGTATTTTTGTTTTTATTTTTATTATATATTATTATATGTGTATTTATATTTATTTAAATGAAATATAAATTTATGTATTTGTATCTTAAATATCAAATTATATATATTACACTAAAAAAGTATTAATTTTTTTAAAGAAAATATCAAATAAGAATAAAGATGATATTCAGGATGTTTTTTTTGCATATTATTTAAAAGAAATAAAATTATTGTTAACGAGCATCTTCATTAATTAAATTATAATTATAATCAAATTGTATAAAACATATTATTCATAATTTTTTAATTTTAAAATTTAAAAGTTTTATTTATTATTTTTTTATTTATGTATTTTTATTGAGATTAAAAAAAGTAGATTGTTAAGTATTATGATTTATGTGATTCTCATAAAAAATAAAAATTGAATTATAACGTAAAATAAATAAATAAAATTAATAACAAGGCATAATGAAAATGGAAGAAGAAAATCAAAAAGAGAGAAAGAAGCTAAAATTAAAAAGAAAAAGCACTCAAAGGCACACAATAATTCAGTATATGAAATGTAGAAGCTAAAATCAAGAAACTTAGAAATTATGATATATAAGGAAACAACATGACATTAGACAACAAGAAATAGATCATCAAATGAAAATTAAACAATTATCAATTGTTTTAACCATACAAAAAGAAACAAGACTCAAGTAAAAAAACAAAAACACTTGATTCACACAATAGAAGTCCTAAAAGCACAAACAATGGAGATAGAAGTCCTAAAAGCACAAACAATGGAGGTTCAAGAACGAACAAGTGATTTGAACCGAATTAGAAGACATATTCATCAATTTAATTGATGAAAAATACTAAACAAGTTCAAGACAATAAGGAAATTTAGAAGACAACACAGATCAAGATAGAAAACAAATAGGAGAAGAAGAATACTTAACTTTCAAGACAAACCAAGCTCTATACCAAATGATGACTTTCTTATGTATTTTGTTGTTTATCTATGGATGAATGAGAGGAGCTAGCGAAGATGTGGAGGAAGTGAAACAAGGAACCGATAATTTAGAGTGGAAGTGGTCTAGTGAAAGATTAGGCCAATTCACTAGAAAAGGTTCTAGAGCATGCTAAGAGGAAGACTACCATAGAGAGAGCTTAGACAAGTGTTTTGGCTACAATTTGGAAGCATAATATTAATAAATTCCAAGTTAATTTTACAAGAGGCTAGCACTTTATAGTGTTAGGGTCAACTCAAAAGAGAGTCACAATCCAAAAAATCAAATTTAAATTACAACCCTAGATCTAGAAGAGCCAATGAAAGTGTGTCTTGATCCTCTCAGATGAAAGATTGACTAGTGTCAACCTCTCATTTGAAGTGTCACTTTTTCATTAATGCAAATCCTCTCCATAGAGGAAGTGTCATGTGGCTAGTCACACAGTCCATGCCTAATCACACTTTCCATGTCTTCTCCCATGTGTAGCACATGTTAATTTTGTCCTCCTTTTGGGTGCAGCTCCTCTTGAACATCTAGGGTTTACGTTGGGCTTATTATATAAACCCAAATGTAACCCTAGATGCTTTATAACATCATATTCTAACTCTATTCTATCATTGGCACAAATACAAGGCCCAAAATCCTATTCTACTTGACCCAAAATACAATACCTAATTATTTTATGCTACTAGATCCGATACATGACCCATGAAATACTAAACTACTTTATACAATTAAAGAAACTAAAGTTTGGCCCCAAAATGATGTTGACTTGTCTCCTCTGAAGTCAGCTGAGACTTAATCTTCTTGTGTTTTTCTGACCAATGCTCCAGTTGATGTTGGGATGACTTGGAGGTCTTCTTGAATATGTTTTATTCCTTTCTTCATCATAGAGTTGTCCTATTTAGTGAACCTACAAAAGATAAGAAAAATCTCAATTAGACTTATATGTGTAAGGAAATGCTTAGAGAGACTCTAGATCTTCATCTTCCTTATTTTGTGGGTATTTGTGACTAGACAATTTTTATCATCAACCAATTGTCAATAATGATGATGATTCATAATTTATACATGAAAATATCTCTCAACTCATTTAAATGGAATAACTAAAGAGTGGAATTTCATACACATTCACATTCTCACCAAACAAAGATGAAGAAGATTAGAAAATACCTTGAATTTACCCCCTCTTTATGTTGGAAACCCCGACCATTGAGCACATCAAAAAATAAAAAATGCAAGTCAACCTCTATACTAACAATAATACAATTTTATGTAAGGTTTTATCCAATAATTTATTTTTAATTTTCAAAATTTCAGTTTGGTTGTATCACACTTGAAAACTGTTAATAATTTTCTTCTGATCCAAATATATGAACCCTTGAATCGAATTCATCTATTTCTTGACGCTTAGTAATTTCTGATGTTATCAGATTGGCTTCAATTAGGATTTCTTGGGCATAAACTTTGAAATTCAAAATTTGATTACTGCAATGCGACCCAACTTCGATCGATATTCATAACCTCTATTAGAAAAACAATTGAAATGTGGTCAATCTCAAAATGATGAAGAGGGATGAAATCGATGGCACAAAATACTTATTTTGAATGATAGGAAGCTAGTAAAACAGATCACGGTGTTTGTTGTTTGGCATAAATTGTGGGTGCCCCTTACTAACTCACAAAGTTTAGTCTATGTCATGTGATCATGTAATTAACTATAGCAATAAAAATGCAATGAATGAGTTAGAGTTTTTATTATTCTTTACATCAAGGATCTATTTTATGCAAGTTGTTAAGAAACCTTCAGATTGATTTAATCATAACTCTTACCAATTCAATTCAGCGTGAGCAATAAACAAGCATATATTTTGCCCCGTGCTTTTCTCACCCATATTTATTAATCCCTACAATCATAATTCATTCTCTACCATCCTTCTCCATCGGTTTAAAATTCATCTTTTTCCCCTTTTTATTTTTTAACTCATTCAACTTCCATTCATGATATGTAAACTCTTGCTTTAGATATGAGATTTAAAACAAAGAGTATGGTTGGAGGTAAAGCATGTTTTTAAAGATTGAAGTTGTTTATTCTCTTTAAATAAGTTGTTCATTCTTTTTCCCCAAGGGATTCAAGTAACATTAAAAATGATGTTGCAATCATTATACGGAGTAGATAAATTTAAGACCATAACTTTATAGTTGTTGTAGATAAATTAGAATATACATATTAGATAATTGAGAAATATTTATATGGTTATGACAAAAGAAAGATGTTGAATATATACATTAAGAAATAGAATAGTATTCTTTATGAATGGAATACTGTGGAAAAGAGGTGATTTTTCTATCCAGAATCATGGTTATAAATATTGTTGGAATGCTTGATATCACCCTGACAGTACAAATGACATCACATAGAAAATGATGGAAATTGTCACCGAATCAGGTCATGCCACGTCATCAAGTGACAAAGTAGCCATGTGGGTGGTGAACATCACACAGCACTGGTTTGTGGCATCCACGGCGACCTCTCATGTAATAACCCAATTCGAATGATGTTTTGGTAATCTTTTTGATTCTGGACTAAGTAGCCACTTTCGTTGCTTTGTCTTTCACACCTTAATTAGACGCTTAAACAAGAGAATTATGAGGCTTTTGAATGATTCCTATGAAACTACATGTGAACAAAGTGGTTGTATTTGTCAACTTCGCCCTCCTTCCTCACATGACGAAACACCAACATTTGCTTCCTGTTTTGTGCACAAAATCAAATATATTATTACTTTTCGATTTCTGTTCGGAAATCTCACTGCGGTCTCTATTAGTTGACCTTCTTTTTTTGCTTGTGGAACAAGCAAGCAAGCTAATTGCATATAATTATAAATGCCAAACTTAGTGTTTTCACATTTTAAAATTAAGGGTACCCAAATGCTTAATGATGTCGCATTAGAAAAAAAAAAGTATCTGATCGTTTTCAGGGTTTGTAATGAGTTTTTAAAACTCAATCTTCGGCTTGCAAGAAACACTGTATATGAACACTACACTACACACTGCGGTGTATTTGATATTAAAATTGAATCTATTATATTTTGAAAACCAACCTCACTTCAGTAGTTAGGGTACTAGAGAAGAAAGTCTTTTTCGCAGTAAATGCTTGGTTATGTATTTTTTTGGTTATAAAAAATTGTGATGGAGAAAATGTTGAATCGGAAAAGAGTGGGATGTAGGAAGAAAAGGATGAAGGGGAAAGGTTGTGACGGTGAGCATATGAGTTGTCTTTTTCCCGGAAAGAGGAGAAAATTGATTGTGAATGTGATGGTGGTTTAGGTTGCAATTTGTGTGATGAGGGTAGGATTGGTGGTGTTTTACCTTCCACACACGCTATTCTTTATCATACTAAGCTCATCATGTGCCACCAAAACACTGATCTTCATCACATCACACATCTAGCTTTGGGGCTCAAAATCCGTGACCACACTGCCTTTGCCTTTCGCTTTGCACCTTCAACAAACAATTTGCATAATCACCGTCCATTAACCTCTTCTCACAAACACAAACACAAACACAAAGATAAAGTAATAGATAAATCCTAAATCCACCCAATCATCTGTGGGTCCAAATCCTTCCTCAATCCTTAATCAATCATCATCAACCACCTCCTTCTCCATCATTATTTCATCCCACCGCCGTTATAACTTTTTCCTCCCCTTTCATTTTTCACCTTTTTAACCCACCCTTCCTTCCTTCCACCCAATACTTACCCACATGCCTACACGTGTCATGCCACTCCACGCGTCACCATCGGAACCCGTGATACGTGTCAATGAAACAACAACCTCCCAAAAATATATCTACAAGTTTATTATATGGAAGTAGCCGATTTATTGGGCTCACACTTACCAAACTTCACCTTACCCAAATGTATATTCCACCTCTCCCTTTCCTTTATGCGCGTATTTATATTTATATTTATTAGAAAGTAAAATAAATAAATATAAAAACATATACACTAAATTATAAAGTAGATAAAGGTAGGAAAAAAATTGTAGATAATATAAATAATCAACCAATACCAATAAAAGCTATATTTAGAAAAAGAAAAAGAAAAGGAAAATCTTGTCTGCAGCAGCACCACAACTGATCCCGTCCTATATATCCCACACCCGAACCGCCCAACACACTTTCCTTCATTTCACCAATATCAAACCCTTTCTCTTTCTCTCTGTATACCACTTTGTCTTTTTCTTTTTCTCAATTGGTGCGAAAGAAAAGCGAACGGATTCGCATTTCGAAGGTGGAAAGATAGAAACGATGCAGCGTCAGCAGGAGGAGGTGGAAGAAGCTTCTTCTCATCATCATGAAAACCCATCCCCGTCTCCCAGTTTCAGCAGCTACTCCTCGGAGACACTGGCGGAGATCGCCGCCAGGGTAATTGAGGAGCTCCGCCGCGACCCTCATTCCGACGAAGACGCGCTCTTTCCGACGTGGGAAAACGACGACGACAGCGATTTCACCGAGCAAAACGACGAGTCCAGGGTGCGAAATGACGACGAAGACGACAACAGTTTCGAGTTCGAGTTCGCGTTCGTTTCCCAGGACTTGGGCTCGCCGGTTTCAGCGGACGACATTTTCTACAACGGCCAGATCAAGCCCATGTACCCAATCTTCGGCGTTCCCTCACACGACGACGTTTTGAGTGTTCCGAATAGTACTAGTAGTACCGCTGCAACTCCAGAGGGGACAGTGAGACGGCGTCGTCTCCCTCTAAGGAAGCTAATGTTCGAGGAGGGTGAAACCGCGTCGTGCTCGTCGTCAACGGACGAGAGCGTTGACCTGGAGGGGGCAGCGGAAGGCGCGTACTGTGTGTGGACGCCGAATTCCGTTGGAAGGGAACGGAAAAAGAGCAACTCGACAGGGTCCGCATCGAAACGGTGGAAGCTTCGGGATTTGCTTCTGAGGAGCCACAGTGAGGGAAAAGATAAACAACAAAAACAACAACAAGTGGTGTTTCAGATTCCGACGAGCAAAGTGAAGCCTCAGAACGGAACAGTTGGAACGGAGAATCATGCCGAACAGAACAAGAAGAAGTCTTTCTTGCCTTACAGACCAGAATTGGTTGGACTTTTCACCAATGTCAATGGGCTTAGTCGTAATTTGCGCCCCTTTTGATTTTTCAACGCTAATCAAACAATATTAGTACTTGTTAATTATTTTAATATTTTTCCCCTTATTTTTACCAGATCATTATATTCCCTGTTTTATTACTACTCTATGTTTGTTTGCATGTTTTGATAGTTTGGGGGCGAGTATATTTGTAATTAAAGCGGATGAGATTGTTGTAGTATTTCTTCTTTTTATGATATTCTATAGAATTACAAGGTTTTTTCCCATGGTTTTGCTTTCTTCAAGTACTCATGAGTTTTTAACTTTGTGGTGGGACTACCTGGTTCCTGTATATAACAAATGGTGTGGTAGTGGGATTTCTACAATGTATATATATATAAATAAATATAAAGGGTGAATTGCTTTACAAGTTTAATCAAATTATATTCCATGGTCTTTCCTTTTTTCTATTCTTTTGTCCAGGTTTCATCTATTTAACTTCATGTGATAATTGGTCATTATCGTGTTACGCCTGAAAATATCATTTTGTGGGAAGGAAGATTTAGAAAGACTAAGTTTAGGGTTTGGATTAGTTTTCTAAGGTTACCCTATCTATCACTTATATTAGAAAACAACTTCACTTCTTGTATGCATATGGATTTACGCTTAATTTATGTGGAATCGTGCTTAACTTAACCAATTGTAACTCATCAACAATTTTGTACTCTGTAAACAATAAAATGAAAATTTTAAGTTATCTTTCTACCAACTCTTTCATGTTTTCTCTTTTTCTTCTCTTATACATTTTGAATGATCTAGTTTAAGTGAGGATTAGGGTGAAGGATGAGGTGAGATTTCTTCCCTATCTCCCACCATATAAAAATAAACAAGAAAGTTGTTGGTGTTTGTGTTGTTAAACTTTGATCCATGTTGTTCATGCATTTGATTTCACCATTCATAAAAAATCTAATTGCAAATGTTGAATATGCTTCAATACAGTGTTAGTGACCTCAGTAATTGTCTGTTCCATGCTTGAAGGAGCTAACTCAGTTTCGAGTGAGATGAGAGAAGGTGGAAGCGTTGAGTGAAGTAATATGATATTGAGATTTTCAAGGATAAATTAGAAAACGGAAAGAAAAAAACAAAAAACAAATAAAAAATAATAATCTCAATTTATCCCACGCTAGAATTGGCCAAACCATTGCTTACATGTTTTATGCTTCTGTTTCCATGGGGTGAAATATTTTAATTCTCATGCATAGTTTTTTTTTTTTTTTTTTTTTCAGCATTCTCATTAATAGTAAGTATTTTTTTTTTTTTTTTCATTTATAACTAACTTTTTTCGAATTTGGAAAACAATTCATCTTTCCCATGATTTTTTAT